>Ga0129311_1002250_pt1 | contig 12016 bp, 9 predicted proteins | sample Go1ome_FD_94435 | JGI IMG/M metagenome (GOLD analysis project Ga0129311, IMG submission 94435) | Western lowland gorrila individual fecal microbial communities from Wisconsin, USA - Go1022B metagenome | ecosystem: Host-associated > Mammals > Digestive system > Large intestine > Fecal | place... | reverse complement strand
GTAGAAAAATATAGTGATGTTAAAGTGAAAGCTGTGGAAGGTAGTTATGCTAATATTAAAATCACAACAATCGAAGACTTAAAAGGATGATGAAAATCATTCTTTTTTTGGAACTTTAAAAAAACACGTGAATAGTAATAGTAGGAGGCTGTTATGAAATGTAAACGATGTTTGAATGAAGATCCAGAGTGGTTTTATTTAGGAAGTAAAGGCTGGTATTGTCGAAAGTGTATTTCATTTGGAAGAATTTTGATTGAAGAAGATTTAGAAGCACAACATGTATTGGAAATTCAAGATAATGCAGAAGAGTACACCTTGAAATATCCTTTGACAAAACAGCAAGTAAAAATAGCAGCAGAAGTTATAAGAAATATTGAAACAACAGATGTACTTGTAAAAGCTGTGTGTGGTGCAGGAAAAACAGAAATTGTGGTTCCAGTGATTTCTGAATATCTTTCAAAAAAGAAAAAAGTGTGTTTTACAATTCCTAGAAGGCAAGTTGTATTGGAAGTTGCTGAAAGACTACAGTCATATTTCAAAAATGCTAAAGTTGTTGCGGTTTGTGGTGGACATACACAAGTGCTGGATGGAGATTTAATTATATGCACGTCATATCAATTGTATCGCTACACAGAATGGTTTGATTTAGTCATATTTGATGAGATAGACGCATTTCCAGCTAACAACTCGGCAATATTAAAAAATATGGCACTTACAAGCTGTAAAGGAAACATAGTATACTTAACAGCTACACCAGATAAAGAATTGATCAGAAGATGTGAAGAAGGTAGTTTAATATGTCTTGAATTGAATGTTCGACCGCATGGAAAACCAATGCCTGTGCCAAAAAGTCTTGTATTACCAGAATTGATTTGTGTTTTCGTTATGCTTTACTGGTTGAAATGTCATGATAATCATCCACGAATTGTGTTTGTATCAACAATAAAGAAGGCTTTGTGGATTGGAAAATTGATTTCTTTATTTATGCCTGCATATGTGTGTACTTCAAAAACGGAAAATCGTGATGAAATAATAGAGAAATTCAGAGTTGAAGGAAAAGGAATTATGGTATCCACAACTGTTTTAGAAAGAGGTGTAACATTTCCTCACACTGATGTTTGTGTTTTAGATGCGAATAATGGTGTGTTTGATGAAGCAAGTTTAATTCAGATGGCTGGAAGAGCAGGAAGAGATTTTCAAGATCCAACAGGCAATGTTTTATTTCTTTGCAGTGAAATGAGTGAAGTGGTAAAAAAGTGTATTTCTTCAATCAGGGAGGCTAATGAATCATGTACTGTTTAATGTGTGGAAAAATAATTGAAGAAGGAAACTGGAAAGATGTGTTATTTTCAGAAGATCCTTTATGTCAGGAATGTAGGCAGCAATGGAACAAAAAGAAGATTCATTTTCGCTTAGATGGTGTGAATGTAAATGCAGATTATGTATACAACGCCGCATTTTCAAGTGCTTTGATTCAGTTTAAAGAATGTGGGGATGAAGCGTTAAAAGATGTTTTTCTATATGAAGTAAAAAAGAAAATACAAAGAAAATATAAAGGGTACACACTTTGTTTTATGCCAAGTGCTTTAGAAAAACAAAAACTAAGAGGTTTTAATCATTTAGAAGAAATGTATTCCTGCTTACATATGCCAATGATTGATCCGTTTATCAAAACATCATCAGAGTCTCAAAAACAACTTCCAGGATACCTTAGAAGAAACATGGTACACGAAATAGCATTGAAGAATGATATTGTATTACCAAAGAAATGTTTGCTTGTAGATGATACGATCACAACAGGATCAACGCTAAAAGGAGCATTACATTGTTTGAATCAACAAGTAAAGGATATCGAAATCTATTGCGTGAGTGCAAACGAGACATGGATATAAGTGTACATTGCTATTTTAAAGACTTGACGATATAATTATTTAGCTATTTTATACGTAAAAAACGGAGGTATTTATGGCAAATTTCTTATCAAAGATTTTTAACGAGGACGCTCGTAAAATTAAACAAATTGAAAAAAGAATCCAACCAGTATTGGATAAAGAAGAAGAATATAAAAATAAATCCGATGAAGAATTAAAGGCAATGACACCTGCACTCAAGCAAAGACTTGCCAATGGAGAAACATTAGATGATATCTATGTAGATGCATTCGCTACAGCGCGTGAAGCAGCTAGAAGAGTCATTGGAGAATTTCCTTATCCTGTTCAGCTGATGGGTGCTACTGTTATGCAAGGTGGCGATATTGCTGAAATGAAAACAGGTGAAGGTAAAACATTAACATCTGTTATGGCTGTATATTTAAATGCACTTGAAGGAAAAGGTGTTCATGTCGTTACAGTTAATGAATATCTTTCAGAACGTGATGCTAACTGGATGGGACAGATCTATCGTTTCTTAGGACTTACAGTTGGTGTTAACTTGAGACAGTTGACAAAATTTCAGAAGAAGCAGGCATATGCATGTGATATTACATATACAACAAACTCTGAACTTGGATTTGACTACTTAAGAGACAACATGGTAACAAATATCAATGATCGTGTTCTTAGAGGTTTGAATTTTGCTTTGGTCGATGAAGTTGACTCTATCTTGATTGATGAATCAAGAACACCATTAATTATTTCTGGTGGACAAAAACAAACCGCAAACCTTTATTTACAGGCAGATCGTTTTGCTAAGAAGTTAAATAAAGAAGAAGATTATGAAATTGATGCTAGAAGTAAGACAGTTACATTAACTGAAGCTGGTGTTTCTAAAGCTGAGAGAATCTTCAAAGTAGATAACTTATATGACATTTCTCATACACAGTTATTGCATCATATTAATCAGGCATTGAAGGCAAACTTCATTATGATCAGAGATATTGACTATGTCGTTGATGATGAAAATGATGAAATCGTTATTGTTGATCCAAACACTGGTCGTTTAATGAAGGGAAGACAGTGGTCTGATGGTTTACACCAGGCAGTAGAAGCTAAAGAAGGTATTTCTATCAAACAGGAAACAACAACACTAGCTACAATTACTTATCAGAACTTCTTCCGTCTATATAACAAGCTTTCTGGTATGACAGGTACAGCAAAAACTGAAGAAGAAGAATTCCTTGAAATTTATAACATGTATGTTTATGAAATTCCAACAAACCGTCCAGTTGCACGTATTGACTATCCAGATGCAGTCTATGGAACAAAGAAAGCTAAGTTCAAAGCTCTTGTTGATGAAGTTGTCGAAAAACATGCTACAGGACAGCCAATTCTTGTTGGTACGATTGCAGTTGAGACTTCTGAATTGATTTCTAAATATCTAACTGAAAGAAAGATTCCTCACAACGTATTGAATGCGAAAAATCATGCACGTGAAGCTGAAATTATTTCACATGCTGGTCAGAAGGGTGCTGTTACAATTGCAACAAACATGGCTGGTCGTGGTACGGATATTAAGCTTGGTGAAGGTGTTAGAGAACTTGGTGGTTTATGTGTATTGGGTTCTGAAAGACATGAATCTAGACGTATTGATAACCAGTTGAGAGGTCGTGCAGGTAGACAAGGTGACCCTGGTATGAGTAGATTCTTCGTCTCTGTTCAAGATGATCTGATGATTCGATTCGGCTCTGAAAGAATGGAAGGTATCTTTGCTTCTTTAGGCGATGAAGCTGTAGAATCTAAGACAATTACAAAGGCTATTTCTTCTGCACAAAGAAGAGTTGAAGGCGTTAACTACGATGCTCGTAAACAATTGCTTCAATATGATGATGTCATGAGACAGCAAAGAGAAACAATGTATGAACAGAGAGACTTCATTCTTGAGAATGATGATGTTCATGAAGTTGTTCAGCAGATGTTTAAGAGAGTTATTTCTGATAGAGTTTCTGCTTGTACAAACTTTGATACAAAGAGTCAGGATGTTGATGCAGAAGCATTGATCAAGGGATTGAATGAAATTGGATTTAAAGATCTTGTCAATGTTGAAGAACTTTCTGGTAAAAATCGTGAAGATATTTCCTCCTATGTATATGAAAAGGCATGGGAATATTATGAACAGAAGGTTGAACCAGTTAAGGATAAGATCAGAAGTGTTGAAAAAGAAGTTAGCTTAAGAACAATTGACCGTGCATGGAGTAACCACATTGATACAATGGATAAGCTAAGAAATGGTATTGGACTAAGAGGATATGCACAATCTAATCCTTTACAGGCTTATGTTCAGGAAGGCTATCAGTTATTTGAAGACATGATGGCAACAATTTCTCAGGAAATTGTATCTTTCTGTATGAATGTACGTGTTGTTCCAGTGAATGAAGCCAATAAGGAGGCCTAATGGAACTTTATGAAATGAAGCAATCTCTTTCTAAGAATCAGGATAAATTGAAATCTATGGGTATTTCATTAGATCTTGATTCTAAAAGAAAGCAGATTGAAGAAAATAATCTAAAGATGCAGGATGCAGATTTCTGGAATGATCAGAAAGCTGCACAAAAATTAATCAAAAACAACAATCAGATGAAGCAACTTGTTGATAGTTATGATGAATTAACAGTAATCTTATCTGATTTAAATGATTCCGTGAATGAATTAAGTTCAACATTTGATGAAGATATGAATGAACTTGTACAAGAAGAATTTTCGGAAGCATCTAAAAAGTTTGAAGAATTTGAAATTCAGGTATTGTTGTCTGGTCCATATGATAACCATAATGCAATTCTTGAAATTCATCCTGGTGCAGGTGGAACAGAAGCTATGGACTGGGCTGGAATGCTCTATCGTATGTACATGAGATATTGTGAACGCAGAGGTTTCAAGATTACACTTCTTGACTATCAGGAAGGTGAAGAAGCTGGATTGAAGTCTTGTTCTGTACAGATTGAAGGACCAATGGCATATGGATATTTAAAAGCTGAAAATGGAGTACATCGTCTAGTACGTATTTCTCCATTTGATTCAAATGCTAGAAGACATACATCTTTTGCTTCTGTTGAAATCGTTCCTCAGTTTGAAGATGATATGGATATTGAAATCGATGAAAAAGACCTCGATGTCATTACAATGCGTTCTTCTGGTGCAGGTGGTCAGCATATTAATAAAACAGACTCTGCAGTACGTATGACGCATAAGCCAACAGGCATTACAGTATTCTGTCAGACACAGCGTTCTCAATTACAGAATAGAGAAGCGTGTTTGAATCAGTTGAAGAGTAAGTTGCTTCAGTTGAAGATTCGTGAACAGGAAGAAAGAATGGCTTCTATTAAGGGTGAAGTGAAAGCGAATGAATGGGGCTCACAGATTCGTTCCTATGTATTTGCTCCTTATACGATGGTAAAAGATCTTAGAACTGGATATGAAGTGGGAAATATTCAATCTGTTATGGATGGTGATCTAGATGGATTTGTTGATTCTTACTTGAGAAGCCAGATTACAAGTGATTCCGATGAATAAAACTATTGAAGTTACAATTGAACAAACAGAAGACAGCCTTGCTTTAAAGGCTGTTTTAAGTAAAAGTGTTGGTTTAAGTAGAAGAGAAATCTCTAGATTGAAGTTTACAAATGGAATTCTATTAAATGGGAAAAATTGTAGAATTACTGAAATTGTTCATGCAGGAGATATTGTTACTTTAACATTTACAGAAAAAGATCTTCCACATGTTATTCGCATGATAGGAAAACCAGAAATCTTATATGAAGATGAAGATTTGGTAATTGTGAATAAGCCTGCAGGAATGGTTTGCCATCCATCTCATGAGCATCTGGATGATGATATGGGGACCGTTTTGCAGAACTATTATGGCAGTCATTTTACAGTACGAGCAATCGGCAGATTAGATAAAGATGTATCTGGTTTGATGGTATATGCAAAGAATCAGCCAGCAGCATCTAGATTAAGTGCACAACGAAGTAAAGAAGAATTGCATAAGGTGTATCATGCAATTGTTGAAGGAATCTTAGAAAAAAAGAAAGGTACATTAGAATACTCTTTGATTCGCCAAGAAGGAACAAAACAAAGACTGATTTCAAAAGATGGTCAAAAATGTATTACACATTATAAAGTCTTAAAAGAATTTGATACGTACTCTTTTGTGGAAATCTCTATTGAGACAGGCAGAACACATCAAATTAGAGCAGGAATGGCAAATGCCGGGCATCCTTTGTGTGGAGATGAACTGTATGGTGGCAGTACAGAATTGATTTCTAGACCTGCTTTGCATTGTGCAGTATTAGATTTAAAGCAGCCATTCAAAAATATACCAATCCATATTGAGCTTGAAGAAGCTGAAGATATGAAGAAATTATTGAAATAGACAGGCGCTCCAATTTTGGAGCGCCTTTTTACTTACCATTTTGTATAAATGATTTTGAATGATTTTCTTTCAAGATCTAGGGAACCTGTGAACTTGATTTCATGATCAGTGAATAGATCAATACCGCTTTCACATCCTGCATCAAAATAAACAGCTGCAGGATCATTGCCGATATTCATACAGAAAATAAGTTGACCATTTTCATCACATCGTTTAAATACAAGCTGTTTATTTTGAATGTATAGCTGTGTATAGTCACCGTTTGTAAATGTTGAAATTGAAGTGTGGAGTGTATTGAGCTTTTGAATAGTATCTGTTAATGCATTCCATTCTGCTTTTTCAAAACATGGTCTAAGATCATCATCGGAATACTTTCCTTTTTTTCCTTCACAACCCCATTCACTTCCATAATAGATGCAAGGAATGCCAGGCATTGCTTCCATCAATCCATAAATCAGTGGAAGATCTTCTTTGTCTTCTAGAATGGAAGCAATACGATCAACATCATGGTTATCAACAAAGCTTAATAGATGCTTTCCGGTATATAAACACCATGGTTCTTTACCAAACTGACGATTTAATGAATATCCAATTTCAAACAGGTTTTTACTGTTGAATGAAGAATAGAGCCCTTTTCTACATTCGTAGTTTGTTACGGAATCTAATAAATGATCATTCATAATGGCATTATAATCGCCACCAATCATTTCTCCTAGAAAGAAGAAATCTGGATGTGAAGCACGCACATGATCACAGAGTTCATGCATGAAATTACGATCTACCATATACGCTACATCTAAACGTAAACCATGGATATGAAATTCATCAATCCATGTATCAACGCACTGAATCAAATAGTTTCTAACATCAGGATTGTACATGTTTAATTTCACAAGTTCTTGATGACCTTCCCATCCTTCATACCAGAAGCCATCTTCATGATTTGTATCATCAAAATTGATATGAAACCAGTCTTTATATGGAGAATCCCATTTCTTTTCAATGACATCCTGAAAGTATGGAAAACCTCTTCCGACATGGTTAAATACGCCATCTAAGATGATAGAAATGCCATTGTTATTGAGCTCTGTGCATACTTTTTGAAAATCTTCGTTCGTTCCTAAACGGCAATCAATTTTTGTATAGTTTCTTGTATCATATCCGTGACGATCACTTTCAAATACAGGATTGAATAAGATTGAAGTGATTCCTGCTTTTTTGAAATGTGGAACCCAGTCAATAACTTTTAAAATACGATGGGATAAAATTCCATCATTTTCTTTTGGTGCTCCACAGAAACCAAGCGGATAGATTTGATAAACAACTTGATTGAAATCCATAAATTATAATTCTCCTTCTAAATACTTGTGGATCATTTCAGAAGTAATACTTGCATCATCTTTTGGATCTACATATGTATCATTACGAGTTACCCATTGTGCAATCTTTAATTCATGATCTTCTAGTATGATCTTTTGATTTCCATGTGCTTTTGCAACATATGTAAAAATCAAAGAAGAGGAGAATCCCCATGGCTGATCTTTGTAGAATTTTAAATCAGTGATATCTAATCCTGTTTCTTCTTTTGCTTCACGAATCGCTGCTTCTTCACTTGTTTCACCAATTTCAATGAATCCCGCAACGAGTGCAAATTTGGAATATGATGCATGTGCATACTTTGTAACGAGTAATTCATCTTGATCGTTTTTGATGGCAACGATGACTACAGGATTGATTCTTGGATAAACGAGATTACCACAATTTGGACAACGCATTGCACGTTCTTTTGTATCTTCAATCATTTTTGAAGCACATCTTCCGCAAAAAACATTATTACGATACCAGTCATACAAGTGCCAGCCTGTAATTGCCGCAAAGGCATATTCTTTTGGCTGATAGGAACGCATTGTCTGTATATCCAGAGAGATTGGATGCATGAACATGAGATCGCATAGATAAAAGTTAATATCATCGATTTTAAATAGATAACGATATTGTATTTCCTGATAAATATCCTCATAGTGAAAGAATGTCATATCTTTTTTTAGAAGAATATTTCTTCCATCATACGACAAAAGGATATCTCCTTTTTTGGGGAGTTCTGGTTCGTAGTGATTATAGAAATGATGTGGTTGAATCGTTTGATACATAATACTGTCTTTATTGACCCTCAATAATATAATTATACAGAAAAAAATTTTTAAATTATAGACTATTCTTATAGAAAATATGATCTATATTATAAGTACAAACAAGAAGGACTTCTAAAAAGAAAAAGGAGGAATTCGTATGAAGGAGATCCTACTCGAATATTAAGTAAGTTCTTCTAGATGTAATGCAGGAACATCCAGAAGGACAACAATCATTAGAACCATTGATTTTCACAAATAATGGAAGATCAAAAAAGAACTGTAACAGAAAATAGAAAGTAGAAAAGTCTGCATAAGAGTTAGACCAATGGACAGTCTAAACTGAAAACTGAATAGATTCCTGATTCAGGAAAATTCCTGATGACAATTAGATTACAGTATCTAAAGAAAAGCTTTTGATAGCTGAAGAAAAAAGAAAATAATAAAAGAAATTGCTACTTGCCACATAATTAGGTGAGTAGCTTTTTTATTTTCAATCTTTATTGACACCATATGTGACATCAGCTATTTTTTGGGTAGGAGGTTGAAGATGTCGAAATGGGAAAAGCTATTAATGCGTATACAAAAACTATCAAACGATCTCCGATTTCAAGAATTGCGTAGAGTATTGGAAAGCTATGGATATGAAATGAGAGCACCAAAAAATGGAAGCAGTCATTATACATTCAGAATGAGCTATACAAGAAAAAATGAATCAAAGAAGGATCTAACCAATGCTGCATTTAATAGATTTTCCGGTGGTGAAAAGGCAATGGCAATGTATGTTCCATTGTTTGCTTCTGTCAATGCACAATATCAAAAGTGTAAAAAAGAAGATCACCCAAGATTGATTGCATTAGATGAAGCTTTTGCTGGTGTAGATGAAATAAATATAGCAAGTATGTTTGAAATGGTGGAAGCATTAGATCTTGACTATATTATGAATTCGCAAGTATTGTGGGGATGTTATCCAACCGTTCAGAGGTTGCATATTAGTGAGTTATTAAGACCACTCAATGCTAATTTTGTTACTGTAGTCAATTATTTGTGGAATAGAAAAGAGAAAGTTTTAAATGGAAGGTAGTAAGAAATGTGCAGAATATCTTTTGACGAAAAATGTTAAAAGATGTATGAATGAGATTAAAAAGCGATGGATTTCTTATAGCAGATTTACAGGTAAAATAACGATTTTAGATGCTACAAAAGAAGAAATCAATGATTTGACTAGAATTACAGGTATTCGTTTTGAGCGTGATAAGATTAAATTATCTGTAAAAGACTTTGAAAATTCTTTAAAGGAAAGTGATTTTGCACCATTAGATTTAAAAGAAGTTATAGATTACTACTTTGGTTATACGATCATAACGAAAAATGATTTGCAGAAAAATAAAGAAGATGAAATAAATCAATTTCAATCGAATTTATACAAAATTCTGAAAGAAAATAGTACCCATGAAATTACATTTGACTGGGTCAGGCATTTATTTTCAGATAGAGAATCCGGATATAGAATTCTTGTTCATCTGAAAAAGGAAAAACAAGAAAAAGTGTATGACATTTTTAAAAGTGTTATTTTAGGAACGGAAGCTGTATTAGAAAATCAGACAAATGTTCCCCTTGCGGTATTCGCATCACGGATCAGTGGAAACCCTCATTTTCTTGATAAAGGAAGTGAATCTGCAAATCTGTTTGTTTCTTTTTTGACATATATTTTCCAAATAGAGCAAATAAAAAGTGCACAAGACTGGTATGCGTTATTGGAAAAAGCTGGTCTAAGTAAAGATGAAATTGCAGGCAGTGTAGCAATTTATAATGTGCATTTAAACAGGGAAGATGGATTTCATAAGGGGAGTGAAGCATGTTATGCATATGAACAGCCATTTATGGCTTCGTATGCAAATATCATGGATGTAAATGCAATTACAACAGATGAAAACAAAGTTTACGTAGTTGAGAATGAAATGGTATTTTCATATCTTGTGAAAGAAATGAAAACCAAACATATCGCTATCATTTGTACTTCTGGACAATTGTCTTCTACTGCACAAAAAATCATTTCTTTACTTGCTGAAAGTAACAGTCAAATCTATTACAGGGGAGATTGTGATCCAGAAGGTTTGATGATTTGTGATAAATTATTTCAAAAGTATCCAAAGCAGTTACATGTTTGGAGAATGCATCCAAAAGATTACCAAAATAGCGTATCCCAAGAAACAATATCTGAAAATAGATTGAAACAATTAGATAATTTAGAAAATGTTGTTTTAAAACAAACCGCACTTCAAATGCGTGAAGTAAAAAAGAGTGGTTATCAGGAAAATATATTAGAATACTTCCTGGATGATTTAAAATACGATAAATAATGTTATAAACCAAGGGCGCTTCCTTTAATGGAAATGACTTGGTTTTTTACAACTGCAGTATCAAAGTGTATAATTGTAAATCAAAAAGAGGTTTTTATGGGGAATTTAATACATGCGTTAGATACATTTCTTTGGGGATGGCCACTCATTTTAGTTTTGATTGGTACACATATATTCATGACAATTCGTACTGGTTTCATTCAAAAGGAAATTTTGAACGCCATTAAATTATCAGTTACGGATGATGGTGGAGAAAATGGAGAAATCTCACAATTCGGTGCTTTAACAACTGCATTATCTTCTACGATTGGTACAGGAAATATCATTGGTGTTGGAACTGCAATTGCTTTAGGTGGTCCAGGTGCAGTTTTATGGATGTGGGTTACTGGTATCTTTGGAATGGCAACAAAGTATTCTGAAACTTTGATTGCATTAAAGTATCGCGTGAAAAGTGAAAATGGAAGTATGATTGGTGGTGCAATGTATGCCTTAGATCGAGGCTTGCATATGAAATGGCTTGGAATATTGTTTGCAGGATTGACTGCAGTGTGTGGTTTAGGTATCGGATGCATGGTACAGTCGAATGGCGTTGCAGAAAATCTGAATCAGAATTTTGGCGTTCCATCGATTGCTGCCGCAGTTGTATTAACAGTTGTTGTTGCTCTTGTTATTCTTGGTGGTATTCAAAGTATTTCTAAAGTTTCTGAGAAGCTGGTGCCTTTTATGGCGGGTTTTTATGTGATCGGATGTTTTATTATTCTCATTATGAATATTCAATATATTCCGCAAACGATCGTAACGATTGTAAAAGGTGCATTTGATCCAAGTGCAATTGGTGGAGGCTTTGTCGGAACAACGATCAGTGTATGTTGCAGATATGGGTTTGCTAGAGGGTTATTTTCAAATGAATCTGGCATGGGAAGTGCACCGCTCATTGCTTCTGCCGCAAAAACAAGAAATCCAAAAAGACAGGCACTTGTTTCAATGACAGGTACATTCTGGGATACAGTAGTTATTTGTCTGTTAACTGGACTGGTTCTTGTTTCTTGTATACTACGTTATCCAAGTATTGATGCACTCAGTGGAAATGGCGCTTTATTAACTTCACAGGCTTTTTCAACAATTCCTCTCATTGGAATGCCAATTCTTGTATTGGGTTTGATTACGTTTGCTTTTTCAACCATTTTAGGATGGTATTACTATGGAGAGAGATGCTCT
>Ga0129311_1002247_pt1 | contig 12037 bp, 10 predicted proteins | sample Go1ome_FD_94435 | JGI IMG/M metagenome (GOLD analysis project Ga0129311, IMG submission 94435) | Western lowland gorrila individual fecal microbial communities from Wisconsin, USA - Go1022B metagenome | ecosystem: Host-associated > Mammals > Digestive system > Large intestine > Fecal | place... | reverse complement strand
AATGAATACAAAGATAAATACAGAATCAAAAAAACATATATATCGTTTCTTCTGGCAGATGATTGTATCTGTGATCACACTTCTTCCATTTGTTTATTTGTGGAATACGAAATTGAATCCATTGCTGGGACAAAGCTTCCTGAATAAGGGAAATATACTGATGTGGATCATTTATCTGATATTTATGTGGACATTTATGTATGTGTTTAACGGATTTCAGATCGGACTGGGCAGAAAGTCCCATCTGTATATCGGGCAGTGGATTGCCTATACCTGTTTAAATGTGGTAGAGATCATGATCACGATTCTGATGGTGGGACGTGTGAAGTATATTGGTGTGATTCTGCTGACCTATGTGAAATTATATGTGGTGCAGATGGTTCTTATGTTCCTTCTGACAAACTTTGGAACGGATCTTTACCGGAAGGTGATCCCGGCTTACCGGATGCTGAATATTACGGGGGTGCATGATAATAACCTGGATATCCGGCTTTCAGGGTATCGTGCAAAGTATAAGTTTGATCAGACAATAAGTTGTAATGAAAATATAGAGGAAATCAAGGCGTGTATTTTACAATATGATGCGATTCTGTTAAATGATCTGCCGGATGAAGTCAGAAATCAGATTTTGAAATTCTGCTTTGAAAAGGGAAAGAGAGTTTATTTTCCACCGAAGATCTCGGATATCATTATTAAATCTTCGGATGAAATGAATCTTGTGGATACACCGCTATACATTTGTAAAAATACAGATATTTCTCTGGCACAGCGTTTTTTGAAACGTGTAATGGATATCGTGATCTCACTGACCGGTATTATTATTACGTCGCCGATCATGCTGATCACGGCGATCGCGATCTATGCTTACGACAGAGGACCGGTTTTATACAAGCAGGTGCGTTGTACAAAAGGAAACCGGGAATTTAAGATCTGTAAATTCCGCAGCATGGTTGTCAATGCCGAAAAGGATGGAAAAGCGCAGCTTGCAAAGGAAAATGACAGCCGGATCACGCCAATCGGAAAGATTATCCGTAGTATGCGAATTGATGAGCTGCCACAGTTTTTTAATATTCTAAAGGGCGATATGAGTGTGGTAGGTCCGCGTCCGGAGCGCCCGGAGCTGATAGAGAAGAACTGTATGAAGATACCGGAATTTGCCTATCGTACCCGTGTAAAGGCGGGGCTTACCGGTTATGCGCAGGTTTACGGAAAATACAATACGTCTTTTATCGATAAACTGAAGCTGGATCTGATCTATGTCAGCAATTATTCTATTCTGATGGATATCCATCTGATTTTTCTGACCCTGAAGATCATTTTTATTAAAGACAGTACAGAGGGTGTCTGAAAAGAATGTAAAATATGTAAAAAAAGGGAAAATAAGTAAAAAAGTGAAAAAGACAATTTACATATATGAGCAGAAAATGCTAAAATAAATGTGTATTTGGCAAAAGCCGAAAGAGAGGGAGGACACCATGAAAAATTTCAAAAGACAACTTATCATGGTCTTTGCATTTGCATTGTTTGCCGGTATGCTGTTTGCTCCGGTCAATGCACAGGCAAAAACCAAAACAACTACTTATCAGTATGATAAGAAAAATGGGGTATGCAACAAGACTGCAATGCGTGTAGCAATCAACCAGCGTTATGAGAGTACGGATGTATATCTGACAAAAAGTGGTGATTATGTAGCAAGCGTCAAGACAAGCAGCCCGAATCTGATCGCAAAGGTGACAACTGTAAATACGACAAAGCGTACATATGGTATAAATCTGAGCGATGATATTTTACTGAACTACTATAACCGTTCCGAGATCACATTCCTTGCAAGGTCAAAGGGCACCTATACAGCTACCGTTACGATCAAGGATAAAAACGGCAAAAAGAAATGCACAAAAAAGATCAAGATCTATGCCACAAATGACAGTTATCCGTTTGCAAGCGTATACTATGGCAAACAATATCTGACGAGTGGGGTTGCAAATACGACAAGTAAGAAAAGCGGAAAGCTGTCTGTAAAGATAAATCCGACTTTTAAGCTGAAGAGTGTGGATGTATGTAAATTTACAGATAATGAAACATTGAAAGTTTCCAGGAAAAAGGCAAATAACAAAACTTTAAAGCTGGATATGTCTACCAAGTATCAGTTCAGCTATAAGTGGTCGGAAAGCGATACTTCCGAGAATATCGTGGATGTGAATTACATGAATCCGGTAACACCTGTGCGTGTGGTGGTATATGATACCCTGTTAAAAACAACAGAAACTTATAATTTTTATCTTGTATATGTAAAGTAAAGGAGAGGCACTATGAATAAGAAAAAACTGATTTCTTTCGGAACAACTCTTTTTCTGGCTGCAGCCCTTGTACTTGGTGTGCAGATGCAGACAAATGCAGAAGAAACACAGACACATACTTATAAGCTGGAACAGTCAAAATGGACTGACAGCAGAATGTGTTTAATAGAACAAACAACTTATACTAGGACGTACTATGAGGAAGAGTATGATCCGGAGACGGATTCCTATGTAACAAAGCCATATACATATGAGTATTCAAATGAAGATGTTGCACTGGAATATGAGAAAAAACAGGAGTTCACGACCGGGACATCAAATATAAACTACGGTAATTACAGCTTCTACGGTGGCGGTGGCGGATATTCACAGATTGATATATTCCAGGAAAATTTTACGATCCGGAATGTAAGATCCAGCAATAAAAATATAAAAACAGCACTGACTGCAACTAGACGATATAAAACATCTGATGCAGATTATATTTCAGATTATTATATTTCTTATTTTGCTAAGAAAGCCGGAAAGGCAGTTGTATCCTTTGATGTGTATTGTGACGGTAAATTTGTCCAGACCTGTTCCATTTCAGTGACGGCAAAGGGCGTGGTGTTTTACAAACCTGTCATTAAGAATGTAAAATATGCAGGGAAAGAGTTATATTATTATGATCCGTTTACCAATAAAACAAGTGGTAAGCTGAAAGTAACTCCGGCAAAAGGATATAAGATCGTATCCATTGAGTATTCCACGGGCTATAATGCAAAAACCGGTGATTATACTTATAAAAAGATCAAAAATAATGGCAAGATCAAACTGCTTAAACAGCGTAAATATACAAGAAAGTACAGTGAGGGAACAGAGTATGAGAGCCAGTACGCATGCAATTCTCTTTTCCCAGAAACACAGATCCGTATCACGCTGCAGAACAAAAAGACAAAAGAACAAGTAGTGGATTATGAATATCTGTATACCTTAAACAGAAAATAAGAAATGCTTACAAGAGCTGTCGCGAAAGCGGCAGCTCTTTTTTGGTAAATGTAATGATTGTAGAATGTCTGAATCTGTGCTAAACTGTAAAGCGTCAGAGTGCGCTTGCGGGCAGGAGGAATTGATTATGAAACTGTTTCGGATACAGTCAAAAGAAGAAAAAAGGCTGGATGAGATCATAGGCCGTCTGCAGATGAACCTGTCGAATAATTATAAGGATTCTGCACAGGCAAATCTGGCAGAGCTTCGGGAAGTATATGATGAAATGTGCAGTCAGGGGAAGCTGAAGGAAAAGCCGAAAGCGGAGTATGGGCTAAAGCTTGCGGTATATGCGGAAAAACTGAAGGGATATTCGCATAAGGATCAGAAGCCTTACTGGCATTAAAATTAAACTAAGGGAGAAAAAAAGTGAGTAGGAACAAAAGAAGAGAGACAGTCAAAACTGCTGTATGGCGGGTTTTGCTGCTGTCAGTCGTATTTGCAGCAATGTGGTGTCTGCCGGCATTTGCCGGGGAAGCGGAAGAGGCAGTGAAATATACGCCGGCGTTATTTGCAACGGCGTGGGCGCTTTTGCCGCCGCTGGTAGCGATCAGTTTGGCGCTGATCACCAAAGAGGTTTACAGTTCTTTGTTTATCGGAATCGTGGTAGGTGGTATCCTGTATTCCGGTGGTAAATTTGAAGGAACCGTCATTCATGTATTTTCCGGCGGTATCGTATCGGTATTATCCGATTCCTATAATGTAGGTATTCTGGTATTTCTGGTACTTCTTGGTGGCATGGTAGCCCTTATGAATAAGGCTGGTGGAAGCAGCGCATTCGGAAAATGGGCAAGCAGTCATATCAAGACAAGAGTAGGCGCACAGCTTGTGACGATCCTGCTCGGTGTGCTGATCTTTATTGATGATTATTTTAACTGTCTGACGGTCGGCAGTGTTATGCGGCCGGTAACGGATAAGCATAAGATCTCCAGGGCAAAGCTGGCATATCTGATCGATGCGACAGCAGCTCCGGTCTGTATCATTGCACCGATCTCCTCCTGGGCAGCAGCAGTCAGCGGCTTTGTGGAAGGAGAAGACGGTTTCGGTCTGTTTTTAAAGGCAATTCCGTATAACTATTATGCGATCCTGACGATCGTTATGATGGTGAGCATGGTGCTTTTCAAGGTGGAATTTGGCTCTATGAAGACATGCGAGATCAATGCTCTTGCGGGAGATCTGTTCTCTGACGGGCAGGGCGATCATAAACAGGAGCTGGAAGCAGAGGAAGGTATGAAAAAGGGAAGAGTGATCGATCTGATGATTCCGATCATCTGCCTGATCATCTGCTGTGTGATCGGTATGCTTTATACCGGTGGCTTTTTCAGCGGTACAGATCTGGTAACGGCATTTTCCAATTCGGATGCTTCGGTCGGACTGGCACTTGGCAGCATGTTTGGCATTATTTTTACAATTCTTTTATATGTGGTAAGAAAAGTGCTCAGCTTTTCTGATTGTATGGCATGTATTCCGGAAGGCTTCAAGGCAATGGTTCCGGCGATCATGATATTGACTTTTGCATGGACATTAAAGGCAATGACAGACAGCCTTGGCGCAAAGGAATTTGTTGCGGCTGCAATGAAGTCCGTAGCGGGCAGATTTGATATGTTCCTGCCTATGATCATCTTCCTTGTTGCATGCTTCCTTGCTTTTGCAACAGGAACATCCTGGGGAACATTCGGTATTCTGATCCCGATCGTTGTAAATGTTCTGCAGACAAGAAACTATTCTCTGATGATCATTGCGATTTCAGCCTGCATGGCAGGTGCGGTATGTGGTGATCATTGTTCGCCGATCTCCGATACGACAATCATGGCTTCGGCGGGCGCGCAGTGTAATCATGTCAAGCATGTTTCCACACAGCTTCCGTATGTCGTGCTTTGTGCAGGTGTTTCCTGTCTGGCTTATCTGGCAGCACCGCTGATCGGAAATAAATGGCTTACACTGCTGATCGCGATTGTTGTGATGATCGGTATCGTGGCAGGTATTAAGTTTACACAGACAAGAAAAGCAGAAGCAGAAAACGCATAAGACAGAAAAAAGAGCATGGAGGAAAGAAAATGGGTGGCTTTTTTGGCGTAGCAGCAAAGGAAGATTGTGTATTTGATTTGTTTTTTGGCGTGGATTATCATTCGCATCTGGGCACAAGACGCGGTGGCATGGCAGTCTGGGGAGAAAAAGGCTTTGACCGTGCGATCCACAATATAGAAAACGCACCGTTCCGTACAAAGTTTGATAAAGATATGCAGCAGATGAAGGGCTGGTATGGAATCGGCTGTATCTCGGATTATGAACCACAGCCGCTGATCGTGCGTTCTCATCATGGAACGTATGCGATCACAACGGTGAGCAAGATCAATAATACGGATGAACTGGTAAAAAATCTGTTTGGAGATGGCTGTTCCCATTTTCTGGAAATGAGCGGCGGAGATATTAATGCAACAGAGCTCGTTGCAGCACTGATCAATCAGAAGGATAATCTGATCGAAGGAATCCGGTATGCCCTGCACACAATTGATGGTTCGCTGTCTCTTATGCTGATGAATGAGAACGGTATTTATTGTGCCAGAGATGAGAAAGGCAGAACGCCGATTGTGATCGGGAAAAAGGAAGATGCATTTTGTGCTTCTTTTGAAAGCTTTGCTTATAAAAATCTGGGGTATCAGGATTATAAAGAACTCGGACCGGGGGAAATTGTCGTCCTGACGCATAAAAACTGTGTGACGCTCATGCAGCCGGGAAAAGATATGAAGATCTGCACGTTCCTCTGGGTATACTACGGATATCCGGCAAGCTCCTATGAAGGGATCAGTGTGGAACAGATGCGTTATAACTGCGGCGCAAAAATGGCGGAGCGGGACAATGTAAAGCCGGATATTGTTGCGGGCGTTCCGGATTCCGGTATTGCACATGCAGTCGGCTATGCCAACCAGTCAGGCATTCCGTTTTCCAGACCGTTTATCAAATATACGCCGACATGGCCGCGCTCCTTTATGCCGACGATCCAGAGCCAGCGTAATCTGATCGCAAAGATGAAGCTTCTGGCAGTAGAAGAGCTGATCCGTGATAAGAGCCTGCTTCTGATCGATGATTCCATTGTACGAGGTACGCAGCTGCGGGAAACAACAGAGTATTTATTCCAGAGCGGTGCGAAAGAGGTACACATCAGACCTGCATGCCCTCCGCTTTTATATGGCTGCAAGTATCTGAACTTCTCCCGTTCTTCTTCGGAAATGGATCTGATCACAAGAAGAGTGATCGAAAGACTGGAAAATGGAAATGTAACAGAGGAGGTTCTGCAGGAGTATACAGATCCGGACTCTGAAAAGTATGAAAAGATGGTAGATGAGATCTGCAAGGAACTGCATTTTACATCCCTTCGTTTTAACCGGCTGGACGATATGCTGGATGCGGTCGGTATTGAGAAATGTAAGCTCTGTACTTACTGCTGGGATGGGAAAGAATAAGTAGAATTGGAGTATTGATGAATAAGCCATTATTGTTAAGACCTTCCGGCAAAGATTATTTGTGGGGCGGTCAGCGATTGAATACGGAATTTGAAAAAGGAATAGAAATGTCTCCGCTGGCAGAAACGTGGGAGTGTTCCACTCATCCGGACGGACCGTGTTTTGTGGCAGAGGGTGAATTTACCGGACAGGCGCTGGGACAGGTGCTTTCTGAAAATCCGGCATATTTGGGATCCCGTCATATGGGGTGTACGGAATTGCCGCTGCTGATCAAATTTATTGACGCCAGGGAAGATCTGTCTGTGCAGGTGCATCCGACGGATGCATATGCAAAGGAACATGAGCATGGACAGCTTGGCAAGACGGAAATGTGGTATGTGCTGGATGCAGCAAAGGATGCCAGACTTGTGTACGGGCTCAGAAGAGACTGCACAAAAGAAGAGATCAGAGAAGCAATCGAAAAAGGAAAGCTGACCAGATATCTGCAATATGTCCCGATCAGGAAAGGGGATCTTTTCTTTATAGAAGCGGGAACGATCCATGCGATCGGTGCAGGCGCACTTGTAGCGGAGATCCAGGAAAATTCCAATCTGACATATCGCCTTTATGATTATGACAGAGAAGACAAAAACGGAAAGAAACGGGAACTGCACATTGAAAAGGCACTGGAGGCTGCTAATCTGAAAAGCAGCGCAAAGCCGCGACAGCCACTCCGTATTTTGAAATATCAGCAGGGAATGGCATCAGAATGCCTGTGCAGATGCAAGTATTTTGAAGTATACAGAATGATCGTAAACACGGAACGAAGACAGATCGTAACTTATTTGTCGGATCAGATGTCATTCCGCGTCCTGCTTTGTGTGAGCGGCTGCGGAAATATCAGTTATCCGGGCGGGCAGATCACATTTTATAAGGGAGACTGTATTTTTGTTCCGGCAGATTCCGTTGCAATGCGGATCCACGGACAGGCACAGTTTCTGGATGTAAGAGGGTGATAGAACATGAAAGACGGGCAACAAAAACCACAGGATCTGATCGTATTATTAAAAGGACATAAGACTTATATCCAGACGCATAATTTCCCGGATCCGGATGCGATCGCGTCTGCTTACGGTCTGCAGTATTTTCTGCGGCAGTTCGGGATCGACGCGATCCTCTGCTATGATGGCAGTATCGACAAGCTGAGTACGAAGCGGATGCTGACGGTTTTCTCCATGGAAATATTGCATGCAGACTTGTTGGCGGATATGCAGGAATCAGATTATATTGTGACGGTGGATGGGCAGAAGTACAATACTAATTTTACGGATCTGCCCGGAGATGAGGTGGCATGCGTGGATCATCACCCGCAGGTTCGGGACTGCGGATATCATTACAAGGATATCCGGATGGCAGGTGCCTGCAGCTCGATCGTGGTTTCTTATTATCGGGAAATGGGGATAGCGATCCCGCCGCTTGTGGCATCGGCGCTTGCTTACGGGATCAAGATGGATACGGCGGATTTTACAAGAGGCGCAACAGCATTTGATGCGGAGATGTTTGCATATGCATTTGAGACGGCGGATGTGGAAAAGCTGCAGGAAATGTATAAAAATGTCATGGAATTTAAGGATCTGCGGGCATATGCGGCGGCAATCGATAATATAAAGATATATGACAGAACCGGATTTGCATGCATTCCGTTTGATTGCCCGGATGCACTGATCGCGATCATATCTGATTTTATCCTTGCTCTTGACGTCGTGGATGTATCTATCGTATATTCTGTTAGAAAGGATGGATTGAAATTTTCCGTCCGCAGTGAGGTAGAAACTGTAGATGCCGGTAAACTGGTCGCAACAGCACTTTCCGGATATGGATCCGGCGGCGGCCATAAAGCGATGGCGGGCGGTTTTGTTCCAAATAAAAGCCTGGATCAGATTGGGCAGCAATATGAATTTTATATAAAAGAAGCCTTTATGAAATACATTAAGGCAACAAGTTAGAAAAGGAGAACAGACTATGTGCGGAATAGTTGGATATGTAGGGGATAAGCAGGCAGCACCGATTCTGCTTGCAGGACTTTCTAAACTGGAATACAGAGGTTATGATTCGGCCGGACTCGCGGTGCGGGATGGCGAGGAACTGGCAGAGGTTGTTAAAGCAACAGGAAAACTGGTGCACCTGTCAGATAAGACAGATGGGGGGAAGGCACTTTCCGGCTGCTGTGGTATCGGACATACGAGATGGGCAACGCATGGTGTCCCGTCCAAAACAAATGCACATCCGCATGTATCCGGTAATTGTACCGGTTCTGCTTCCGGCCCTGTGGAATCAGAGGTCGTAGGTGTACACAACGGAATTATTGAAAACTATCAGGAATTGAAAGAAAAGCTTTTGCATCATGGCTATGAATTTTACAGTGATACCGATACGGAAATTCTGATCAAGCTGGTAGACTATTATTATAAAAAATATAAGGTAGGTCCAATCGATGCACTGGCAAAAACGATCGTCCGTGTACGTGGATCCTACGCACTTGAAGTCATGTTCAAGGATTACCCGGATGAGATCTATGTGGCAAGAAAAGACAGCCCGATGATCATTGGACTGGGTGAAGGGGAAACCTTTGTTGCATCCGATGTGCCTGCAATCTTAAATTACACAAGAAAGGTCTGCTACATCGGAAATAATGAAATGGCAAGGATCACTGCAGATGGTGCGACCTTCTATGACCTGAACGGTGATGTGATCGAAAAAGATGTTGTGGAGATTACTTATGATGCGCAGGCAGCGGAAAAAGGCGGCTATGAGCATTTCATGATGAAAGAGATCCATGAGCAGCCAAAGGTTGTTAAAGACACCCTGCATTCGCTCAGAAAGGATGACGTGATCGATCTTTCCACAGTCGGACTGACTGATGAGGAAATCCGGCAGTTTTCCCAGATTTATATTGTGGCATGCGGCTCTGCATGGCACGTTGGAATGGCAGCTCAATATGTCATAGAAGATCTTGCAAAGCTTCCGGTCCGAGTAGAGCTGGCATCTGAATTCCGTTACAGGAATATGATTTTAGATCCGAACGGACTTGTCATTCTGATCTCACAATCCGGTGAGACGGCAGATACTTTGGCAGCGCTCCGGGAAGCAAAGAAGAAGGGACTGAAAACCTTGGCGATCGTCAATGTAGTCGGTTCTTCTATCGCAAGAGAGGCTGATTATGTCTGCTATACAATGGCTGGACCTGAGATTTCTGTTGCAACAACAAAGGCATATACAGCACAGCTTATTTTGTCTTACCTGCTTGCGATCAAGTTTGGCGTAGTAAGAGGAGAAGTAACGGACGAGGCTTGCAGGGAATATCTGGATGAACTTGAAACTATCCCGGATAAGATCGAGCAGATCATGGAAAATAAAGAACGTCTGCAGTGGTTTGCCGCAAAATTTGCCAACGCACATGACGTATTTTTTGTCGGACGCGGTATCGACTATGCGATCAGTCTGGAAGGATCTCTGAAGATGAAAGAGATTTCTTATATTCATTCCGAAGCGTATGCAGCGGGAGAACTGAAGCATGGTACGATCAGTCTGATCGAGAAGGGAACGCTCGTGATCGGTATTCTGACGCAGGATGATCTTTATGAAAAAACACTTTCCAATATGGTGGAATGTAAGTCCAGAGGTGCATACCTGATGGGTATTACAACGTACGGACATTATGAAATGGAAGATACAGCGGATTTTGTTACGTATATTCCGAAGGTGGATCATCATTTTATCGGCAGTCTGGCAGTGATTCCGCTTCAGCTGATCGGATACTATATTTCTGCGGCAAAAGGTCTGGATGTAGATAAACCGCGAAATCTTGCCAAGAGCGTAACGGTAGAATAGCAGGAGATGGGAAAGGATTTTTAGGAAACATGAAAAAACGTATTCTTGTAACAGGGGGAGCAGGTTTTTTAGGGTCACATCTGTGTGACAGGCTGATCGAACAGGGGAACGACGTTATCTGTATTGACAATTTATTTACAGGTTCAAAAGATAATATCAGACATCTGATGGGAAATCCGTATTTTGAATTTATCAGGCATGATGTGACAGAGCCGATCTATGTGGAGGTAGATCAGATCTACAATCTGGCATGCCCGGCAAGTCCGATCCATTACCAGTATGATCCGATCAAAACGGGCAAGACAAGTGTGCTTGGTGCACTGCATACATTAGGACTGGCAAAGCGTGTCCATGCAAGGATCCTGCAGGCAAGTACAAGTGAAGTATACGGAGATCCGGAGATTCACCCACAGCCGGAAAGCTACAGGGGCTGTGTCAATCCGATCGGTATCAGATCCTGTTATGATGAAGGAAAACGTATGGCGGAAACGCTGTTCTTTGATTATCACCGTCAGCATCAGGTAGATATCAAGGTGATTCGTATTTTCAATACATACGGGCCGAGAATGAATACGCATGATGGCAGAGTAGTCTCCAATTTTATTGTGCAGGCACTGAAAAACGAAAATATTACGATCTACGGAAGCGGCGAGCAGACAAGAAGCTTTTGTTATGTCGATGATCTGATCGAAGGCATGATCCGTATGATGAATTCAAGGGACGGCTTTACAGGTCCTGTAAATATTGGTAATCCGGGCGAATTTACGATGCTGGAGCTGGCGCAGAAGATCATCGATCTGACGGGAAGCAGTTCCAAGATTGTATTTGAACCGCTGCCACAGGATGATCCGATGCAGAGACGTCCTGTGATCGATCTGGCAAAGAAGGAGCTTTCCTGGGAACCGACAGTGAACCTGGAGGAAGGTCTGAAAAAGACGATCGCTTACTTTGATGATCTCTTAATGAATAAATAAAATCTACTATAGAAAAGAACGAAAAAAGTGGTCTTATCCGGTTGGATAGGACCTCTGCATAGGAACATGCGTGGTAAAAGATATTGAGGGATTTTGTGGTAATCTCAGACAAAAAGTGCTGATATAAAAATCGAATGGAATGTACAGATTCCAATGTTAGTATTGATAAGACGAGTAAAAACAAAGTATCTGCTGTTGGAGCAGAAAAAGTTTCAAAATAAATCAAAAATTCCTTTGTAATGTTTTGGAGCAAACTCATTATACATCAGAAAGCCCTGTACGATTTTTTTTAGGAAAAAGTTGTAAAGTGGTGTAAAGATTAATGATCTTTGTATTGGCACCGAAAATATATTTATTTCTCCGCGGCTTTTCTTCCAGGATGGGAGAGTGCCGCGGAGAATTTTTT
>Ga0129311_1002245_pt1 | contig 12047 bp, 9 predicted proteins | sample Go1ome_FD_94435 | JGI IMG/M metagenome (GOLD analysis project Ga0129311, IMG submission 94435) | Western lowland gorrila individual fecal microbial communities from Wisconsin, USA - Go1022B metagenome | ecosystem: Host-associated > Mammals > Digestive system > Large intestine > Fecal | place... | reverse complement strand
GCCTTCGTATTCTCCTTCATGCTGTAATACGCGCTGTAGAGAAACTGACAATTGAATATGGCAGAACCATAAGCAGCTGGTTCAGTATGGGTCGTCCATCGCGGGCGACCCTTTTTGATAAGAACTACATCACATCCATAAAGGGGGATTTTCCATGATCGTTTACTACAAGCGGATGGCGAACGCCATCATGCTTCTCGGCGCGGTGCTCGGCGGCGTCCTCGGCCTCATCTATTTTCACGGGCAGATTCTGAATAACACGGACAAGACGACGGTGTTCGTCTGGGCACTCTGGATATTCGGCGGTGTCATCGCCGGGCGTCTGCTCGCCGCGATGCTCGCAAATAAACGTCTGCAGGCCGTGCAGAAGCAGCTCTATACGGACGCAGACCCGGCGGGCTTCCTGCAGAACTTTGAGGCGGTCAATGCCCGTGTGCCGAAGAACCTCGCAGAGTATGCGAACGGTCAGCACTGGGTTTCCTTCGCGAAGGAAGCCCTCGGTGATTTCGAGGGTGCCTGGGATGCGGTGAAGGACCTGAAGCCGGACGAGCTTCGCATTCATGCGCTGACGAGCTCCGCGCTCATCGTAAATCAGAAGGCGAATCTCCAGATCCTGCGCGGGGATCTCGAGGCGGCGAGCTTCCAGATCGAGGATCTGAAGAAGCTGAAGGAAGTATCGGAAAAGCGTGCCGCACGTCTCGCTGAAAACCTCGCACAGCAGATTCGTGTACACGAGGCCCGGATTGCTGCGGCAGAAGGCCGGGCAGATGCGGATATCCCGTACCTTGAGGAGGAGATCCAGTACGCCGGAAACATCATCTACCGAAAGGAGATGCAGCTTGAGCTCGCCGAGTACGCGCTTCGTACCGGTGATCAGGAGAAAGCGCGTGCTTATCTTCACGACATCATCGCCGACCGGAAGGGCCTCTATACCGAGAAACGTGCCGACGAGCTTCTCGCACATCCGGAGGCGTATACGAAATATACGAAGGCCATCCTCGATGCGCAGGGCGAAAAGATCGGTGAAGAGGACAGTGATGGCTTCGTGGTGATCCGGGAATGAGGGAAATGAGGAAAATCGTGATTTTGACTTGTCAGAAGCATAAAACTCTGCTATGACTTATATGCCCGTAGATTCTGACGGGCATATTTTTTTGAACATCAGGAATACATGAGATCTGCAAAGGGGCAGATCGCCTTTTCGGCATCTTTACGAGTGTATATGCTTCGTATGCGTGCATGAGGGGCAGGAGGAGAAGAAATGAAAATCGAAGCGAAGAAGGATCTGCGCCGGCTGATCACGGTGGTGCTGGCCTCGCTCTTGATGGCGATCAATATCAAGACATTTGTCCGTACCGGTGGACTCTACCCGGGTGGTGCGACGGGACTGACGATTCTGATTCAGCGTATCAGTCAGATGTATCTGCCGCATGAGATACCGTACTCGCCGATCAATATCCTGCTGAATGCGATTCCGGTCTACATCGGCTTCCGCTTCATCGGAAAGAAGTTCACCTTCTTCTCGCTCATCATGATTCTCCTGACCGGCTTTTTCACTGATCTGATGCCGGCGCACGTCATCACCTATGACACCCTGCTGATCGCCATCTTCGGCGGTATCATCAACGGTGTGGTCATCAGCCTCTGCTTAAGCGTGGACGCGACGACCGGTGGTACGGATTTCATCGCCATCTACCTCAGCCAGAAGCGCGGGATGGAAACCTGGAATCTGATTCTCGGCTTCAATGTCCTGATCCTCGGTGCCGCCGGTGTGCTTTTCGGCTGGGACAAGGCGCTGTACTCGATCGTGTTCCAGTACGTATCGACCCAGACTCTGCACACTCTTTATCGTGATTTCCAGCGTCAGACGCTCTTTATCGTCACCGATAAGGCAGAGGAGATCGCGAAGATGATCTTCGATGAGACGCATCACGGTGCATCCATCATGCAGGCGGAGGGTGCCCATGAGCATAAGAATCATCAGGTGCTCTACTCCGTCATCGCAGCCGACAGTGCCCGTCATGTCATCAAGCGCATCCGTGATATCGATGAGCATGCCTTCGTGAACTCCATCCGCACGACGGAGCTCGCCGGACGCTTCTACATGAAGCCGAAGGATTAAATCTGAATAGACGTAAAAAGCCGCGCACAGTCGTATTCTGTGCGCGGCTTTTTATATCCGGGCAATGCTTCTGGCGCGCATGTCATCACGATTCGGAAGTCTGCAGTGCCTGTCCGGATACCGGAACAGAAGCCATCGATCTCTGGACAGTGGATCCGCGGGAAGACTCAGTTGAATTTTTTTCGGAGAATCTCCAGTAGGTACTCGTCGGCCTTCGAGAGGAAGGCACCCTTCAATGTGGCGATGCAGAGATCCCAGTAGGCCGGGTAGGAGGCATCGATGGAGAAGAAGGCAGGCGGGTTTTCGAAGCTGTTTGCGGCGACATACTCGGATGGGAGCATGGTCACACCCATGCCTTCCGCGGCGAGCTTCTCGAGACTCATGTAGTTTCGGCACAGGAGGCGGATCTCCGGCTGGATCCCTGCCTTCCGCAGCACGGAATCCGTGACATGACGGATACGCTGTTCCTTATGCAGGGTCAGCAGCGGCTGGTCGGCGAGCAGCTTCACATCCAGCACCGGATAAGGATAGCCCGGGGTCGGCACGGCCTTTTCAACCAGCGGATTATCCCGGGACATCGCGATGATGAAGGGATAGCGTTTCAGTACCTCATACTGAAGCGACGGGTTCGCGAGCACACCGTAGACCGGTGCATGCATGATGGAAAAGTCCATTTCGCCGGAGATCAGATGCTGTTCCTGCGGCTCGGTGGAGCCCTCGAACAGATCGATGGTGATGCCCGGATAGAGCGCATTGTACTCCGGAAGAATCTGTGGCAGGACGATCGCACCGAGGTGATGCGTGACGCCGAAGCTGATATGGCCGACCTTCAGGTCGTTGATATCCGTGATTTCCGATGAGAAGTCGTCGTAGATCTTCAGCACCTGACAGGCCATCTGGTAGTACTTCTCGCCGGCAAAGGTGAGCTTCAGACCATCGGGGCTGCGCACGAAGATCCTCGTGCCGATCGAGTCCTCGATACGCTGCAGGGACTGCGAGAGCGAAGGCTGCGTGACGAAGAGCTTCTTCGCAGCCTTCGAGATATTGCCGGTATCGGCGGTGGTTTTTACATAGAGAAGTTCACGTGTGGTCATTATCTATCCTTCAATCTGGTTTACGTGCGGCGGAAAACATGCCAGCTGCTCCCGAAAGATACAGATGCATACCGGGAGTTCATCACTGCTTTTCGTTTTATACAAACAGATAAACTTAACTGTACCACAGCCGGGCCCGATATGCTAAGATAAATTGCACATGAAATGAAATTGACCCTGATCACGAGCGTGATCGGAACGAATCTGAGGTATCCGTTTTCGCCCGCGCTCATTTCAGAAGCATTCGTAAAAGAAAGAGAAATGATATGAAGAAAAACTATACCGCCATTCTGTTCGACCTCGATGGTACGATCATGGACTCCGGTCCTGGCATCATGAAATCCGTGCAGTATGCACTCGATCACTTCGGTTATCCGAATGAGCCGGAGGAGAAGCTCCGGAAGTTTGTCGGCCCGTCCCTCATGGACAGCTTCACAAACTTCTATGGCATGAATCCGCAGGATGCGGAGCGGGCCGTCGCCCTCTACCGCGAGGTCTATCCGACCGATGGCATCTTTGACGCCACCCCATATGCCGGTATCGAGGACGTTTTCCGTGCGATTCAGGCGAGTGGGAGTAAGCTCGTCCTCGTGACCTCGAAGCCGCACATCTTCGCAGAGCGTATCCTAGAGCACTTCGGTTTCGCACCGTACTTCTGCTATCAGACCGGCCCGGAGCTCGGTGACCATGACAGCCGAAAGGCACGCCTCATCAACCGGGCCGTCGAAGCGCTGAAGCTCGACAAGGCGGACTGCGTCATGATTGGTGACCGTATGTTTGATATCGAGGGTGCCGTCGAAGCCGGCGTCGATTCCATCGGCGTCACCTACGGCTTCGGAGACCGTGCAGAGCTGGTCAATGCAGGCGCCAGCTACATCGTGGATTCCCCGAAGGAGATTCTCTCCGTGATCGGGATACAGTGAAAGGAGATATCTATGCTGAAGGATCTGGTTTTAAAGGACAGAAGCTATCGTGGCTATCATGAGGAACGCAAGGTGACAAGAGACGAGCTCATCGATATGGTGGATATGGCCCGTCTGACCGCGTCCGGCGGTAACAAGCAGCCGCTCAAGTATTATATTTCGACGGCACAGGAGGAGGTGGAAGCCATCCTCGCAACGACGAAGTGGGCAGCCGCCCTTCCGGAGCTGCATCTTCCGAAGTCGGGGACGCATCCGACTGCGTTCGTGATCATCCTGCAGGATAGTGACATTCAGCCGAACATGCAGGCAGCGATGATTGATGTCGGCATCACGGCACAGACGATCACACTTTCGGCGACCGAGAAGGGCCTCGGCTGCCTCATGATCCGGAACTTCGGACTGAAGCCACTGACCGAGGTGCTGGGACTTCCGGAGCATCTCGTACCGGTTCTGGTCATCGCCATCGGAGCGCCGGCCGAGAAGATCGAGCTGGTTCCGGTACCGGAGAACGGCGACGTGAATTACTATCGCGATGAAAACGGCATCCATTACGTACCGAAGCGCGCACTCGAGGACATCGTGCTGGAAAAGAAATAAAGATGATTCTATCACATGACCGTGTGCGAATCATGGGATGATGGGAGACAGACGTTCTGCGTCTGTCTCTTTTTGTCTGTCTGCCCACCCCCATTCACTTTTCTTTAGCGGTTAAGATGTTGAGCCCACCCCACGCAGGCAGACAAAAAGAGATGCCTGTCAAAGATAGTAACAAAATCAGTCACCCATGTTTTTTGTGAAGTTTGAGACTGCTCCTCATTCGCCCGCCCCATAGAATTCGTGGTTGTTTGTATGTTTTGGTCCCACCCCGCTCATGAGGAGCCCTCAAACTTCTGGCTAACCGGAAGTCCCTCGCCATAGGCATGATGGCGGATTTTTCAGTTCAACGTGCCTGCACTCGCAAATTCCATATGACATTGGAGCGTCATGATGATGGTTTTCAGCACCCGGCATGCCTACGCTGAATCTATTTTAAGTTTTCTCATGATGATGACTGGGCAGTCTCGAAAAAATGCGGCATCATCTGGGCATATTTCTTCTCTGATGCCAACAACGCCCTTCAATCCCGCTTGGTTTCTGTTGGCATCAGCTTCATTTTCTTCCGATTTGATGCAGCATCATGACCTTCAGATACACTTTTACCGTTAGCATCATTTTCATTTTGGCTGTTTTGATACAGCATTATGATCTTTGGCCCCCTCTTGCCGTTAGCATCATTCCTGTTTTTTACTCTTTTGATACAGCGTCATAAAACAGGCGTCGATTTTTTGTTTGCCTGCATGGGGCGGGGCGATACGTAAAAAGATAAAAGATGTATATAGGGGTGGGCAGGCAAACAAGAAGAGACGCCCGGTATGGACATCCCCGGTAAAATCAGCTGAATTAAAAAAACCGGCTGAACTGTTACCAAAGACATCTTGGAAAAACAGAGTAGTAATGGTGAATATGGAGTTTAGTCAGAACTACTTGAGTCAGATGAAACGGAGTAAAATCTTGACGTAGAAGTTGAACGAATGTAGAATTAAGTCAGAACTACTTGAGTCAGGTAAAACTGAGTAAAACGTGGCTGGAGGGAAATATGCAGTTTCTGGGCAGAGAGAACGAGCGAAAGCGAATCGAGCGTCTGTTGTACAGTGATCGGATGGAAACGATGATGCTGTATGGGCGTCGTCGTGTCGGGAAAAGTGTGCTGATCAAGAAGGTGCTGGAGGATACGCGCATCACGAGTGTGTACTATGAGTGTAAACAGACCTCGGAGCAGAATAATGTCAACAGCCTTCGAATGATGATTTCCGAGAGTCTGCGACTGCCGAAGCTTGGCTTTGACAGTATGGAAGAAACGCTGCGATTCATGTTTGAGCGATCCTGTGCGGAACCGATGATTCTGGTCATCGATGAGTATCCATATATTCAGAGCAAGGTGGAAGGCATGGACAGCATTCTTCAGTCGCTGATCGATGAATATAAAGAAACATCGAAGCTGAAGCTCATTCTTTGCGGATCCTATGTGGATGTCATGGAAAAGCTGCTGGAAAAATCGAACCCGCTGTATGGACGGCTGCATCTCGTGATGGAGCTGAAGCCGATGGATTATTACGAATCCCAGCTTTTCTACCCGGCTTTTTCGCCGGAGGATAAGGTGCGGATTTTCAGTATTTTTGGTGGAATTCCATACTATAATCAGCAGGTGGATGACAGAAAATCTGTTTATGAGAATCTCATGGAGCTGATCGTGGAGCCAGGCGCCCGGCTTGAGAATGAGGTCGTGGGTTATATTCAATCCGAAATATCGAAGATGGTGAATGCAAATGAGGTATTTGAAGCATTGGCCAGAGGATACAGCCGGTATTCGGACATACAGGCACAGTCACATGTGTCGAGCGGGCCTGCATTGGCCGAGGTTCTGAAACGTCTGATCCAGATGGATGTGGTGGCGAAGGAAACGCCGATCAATGACGAGAATAACAAAAAGAAGACGGGCTACTACATCAGCGATAATCTGTCGCTGTTTTACTACCGCTATATTTTCCGCTATGCATCGCAGCGGAATATTTTAAACCCGGATGTGTTTTATGAACGCTATATCCGGGAGGACTTCGAGAGCAAATATGTGCCGAACCGATTCGAAATCATCTGTCGGCAGTATCTGATCCGTCAGAATCGTCTGGGACGCATCGAGCCGGCGTTTGATCGCATCGGAAAGTACTATTATGATCTACCGAAGGAGCATCGAAACGGTGAGTTCGATGTGGTGACCGAGGATCCGAATGGATATACGTTTTATGAGGCGAAGTTTCGATCGGCACCGATGACGGAGGAGATGATTCGAACGGAAATCGAGCAGGTAAAGGCGACGGGACTCCACTGTTACCAGTATGGATTCTTTTCGAGATCCGGATATGGAGAGATCAGAAACATGGATGAGACACTGCAACTGATTTCTCTGCATGAAATCTATGAATAAAAGAATCATTCAGATAAGGGCATTCCATAATGGAATGCCCTTATTTCTTTATTGCATTTCCTCTTCACGTGCGCGGCACAGTACAATCGAAGTACAGAATGATAAATAAATAACCACTTTCATGACGGAGCGTGATATAAGCTATTTCTTTTCTGCCTCCGGCATCGCATAGGCGAGACAATCCGAAGACAGACGGCCGCATGAAAAGAGTGGATGGAAACATGGTCTATTTCAGGAGGTAAACATGGGCGATTCATTAACGAGAAAAATCATCCGTTCCCACATGGTGAAGGGTTCGATGGTACCGGGTGAGGATGTATTTGTAAAGGTCGATCAGACCCTGACGCACGATATCAATGCGGTCATGACCTATCTCGGCTTCGAGCAGCTGGGCATCCCGACACAGGTGAAGACCTCGGTGTCGCATCTCGATCACAATCTGCTGTACATCGATTTCAAGACACCGGACGATCATAATTATCTTAGGACCATCGCAGAGAAGACCGGTGTGTATGTATCGAGACCGGGAAACGGTATCTGTCATATGGTGCAGACCTCTCGTTTTGCAACCCCGGGTGAGCTTCTGATGGGTGGCGACAGCCATACCCCATCGGGCGGTGCCGTCGGCATGCTGTCCATCGGCGTCGGCGGTATGGATATCACGACCGCGATGGCGGGTGTGCCGATGCGTCTCACGATGCCAAAGGTCGTAAAGGTGAACCTTACGGGCAAGCTGAAGGCCGGCGTGAACGCAAAGGAAGTCGTCCTCGAGATGCTTCGCCGCGTCACCATCAAGGGTGGTCTCGGGAAGGTCTTCGAGTATGTGGGCGAGGGCGTGAAGACCCTGTCTGTCCCGGAGCGTCTCACCATCGCCAACATGGGTGCCGAGATGGGTGCCACCACCTCGATCTTCCCGGCCGACGAAGTCGTCAAGGCCTTTATGGAGGCACAGGAGCGTGGTGACCAGTATACCGAGTTCCTTCCGGATGCGGATGCCGAGTACGATGAGGAGATGAACCTCGACCTCAGCAGCCTCGAGCCGCTCATCGCCCTGCCACATCAGCCGGATAATGTCGTACCGATGAGCACACTCGAGGAGCATCCGGTCGTGCAGCAGGTCTTCATGGGCTCCTGCACCAACGGCTCCTATAGCGATTTCGCGAAGGCAGCGCTCGTCATGCAGGGACGTCATGTCAGTGAGAATCTGCAGTGCACAGCAGGTATTGCCAGCAAGCAGATCTATAAGCAGCTTCTGAAGGATGGTTATCTCGACATGCTGATCGATGCCGGTGTGCGTATCCTGGAGCTGAGCTGTGGACCATGCTGTGCCATCGGCCAGGTGCCGCCGACGAATGGTGTCGCAGTGCGTACCTCGAACCGTAACTTCCGTGGCCGTGCAGGTTCACCGAATGCCAATATTTATCTCGTTTCGCCGGAGACCGCAGCCGCCACGGCGATCAAGGGCACCTTTGCAACGGCAGAGGAAATCATGGGCGCAGATGTGGAAAAGCTCGCTGCGATCCAGGAGCCGGTACACTACATCGTCGATGATGCGATGATCATTCCAACGCTTCCGGAAGAGGAAAGAGAAAAGGTTAAGGTGCTGAAGGGACCGAACATCGCATTCCTGCCGGTTCCGGAGAAGCCGGAGAAGAACCTTCAGGTGAGGATCTCACTGAAGGCTGGGGACAATATTTCGACCGATGATATCACACCGGCCGGCGCCGAGTTCTCCTCCATGCGTTCAAACATCCCGCTGATGTCAAAGTACTGCTACAATCGTTATGATCCGAGCTTCTCTGAGCGTGCAAGAGAGCTTGTAAAGTCCATCATCGTCGGCGGTGAGAACTATGGTCAGGGATCCTCCCGTGAGCATGCCGCCATTAATCCGATGTACCTCGGCGTAAAGGTAGTCATCGCAAAGAGCATCGCTCGTATCCATAAGGGTAACCTCATCAATCATGGCATCGTACCGATGATTTTCGAGGATCCGGCAGACTACGATAAGCTCGATCAGATGGACGAGCTGGCCATCAATGATTTCACCACGCAGATTCCGACACGTGAGGTGATCGTACGCGATGTGACGAAGGATTTCAGCTTCAAGTGCCGCCTCGAGCTTTCTGATGCAGAGACCGCCGTCGTGCTCGCCGGTGGACAGCTCCGCTACCTGAAGCAGCAGCTCGTCGAGATGGGTGTGCTCAAGGCAGAGGACCTCGAGAAGTAAAGAGGGCATAATGCTGGGCCGATAGAAGAAATCAGATGATTCAAATCAGCATAATAGTATGAGGAAAACCTCCCTCGTGATGGTATGATAAAGACATCACGAAGGAGGTTTTTTATGCGGGACAGTGACTGGAAGATCATCTATGAGCTGCACCAGAATCCGAGCATCACGAAGGTTTCGGGGATTCTCTACAAGTCGCAGTCGGCGATCACGAAGCGGCTGCAGTCGATGGAGCAGGAGCTCGAGTGCCGGATCGTAGAGCGGACACCACAGGGAGTGACGTTCACGAAGGAGGGCGAGTTCCTGTTTCAGATGGCGGAAAAGTATCTGCAGCTGGAAAACGAGACGCAGGAGGGACTTCGAAAGCTTCGGGAGGAACACAAGGAGACGATTCTTCTTGGGTCAGCGTATACCTATACGAAGTACTCGCTTTATGATGTGCTGAATCCGTTTACCGCGGCGCATCCGAACATCAGTGTCCGGGTCATCAATAAGCAGAGCAATTATCTGTATGAGATGCTGATGGAGGGGAAGCTCGATGCGGCCTTTATCCGCTCGGATTATACGACGGGGGTCTATCATGAGCTGGTGGATCATACGGCGGCGTACTGCGTGACGCGGGATCCGGTGGAGCTCGATGCGCTGCCGTCGATGGAGCAGGTGGCCTATCAGACCAATGAGAAAACCATCGGGAAGATCGAAGCGTGGTGGATGGAGCGTTTCGGCACGAAGCTGCCGGAGCCGGCAGAGGACGCGGGCTACATCGAATTTGCATTCCGAAGCATTGCCGCAGGAAACAGGTACCTTCTCTGCTTCCTGCCGGATAATTTCGTCAATGAATATCATCTGACGCTGACACCACTTCTCACGATGGATGGAAAGCAGATCACGAGAGACAGCTGGTTTATCTATAAGAAGGAGAAAAACCGTCGGGTGGTGGTGGATGAACTGATCCGGTATGTGGAAAAGCATGTAAAGATCCAGGGATGAGCGTCTGCGGGGCTAAGAACAGAAGTCATCTGACTGTATGCTCCCACTACTCCGCACATGGAAACGATGCTGGATGAATCATGGCATGTCGTATTCGTTTTAATGAATCTACATAGAAAACATCGTATGAGCCATATATTTTTATATATATTTTACTATATAGCTCATCACCGATATACTTTCATTATAGAAGGAATGCACACGAAAAGCGCGTGGGGCATTCGGGTATGAATACTGTAGAGCACCGTTCAGGGCGGTGGAAAAGGAGAGAAAGATGATTACAGAAGAGCAGATCAAGGCAGCGGAGGCGAAGTTTGGTGAGCTGATCCGTAATGAGAATGCACGCATCGAGGCGATGAAGAAGGACAGTGAGGTGAAGGACTTCTCGAAGCTTTCACATATCAAGGTCGGCATCTTGCCGGGTGATGGTATCGGCCCGATCATCATGGAGCAGGCAGTTCGTGTCGTAAATGAGCTTCTGAAGGAGGAGATCGCCTCCGGTCGTGTCGATCTTCATGAGATCCCGGGCATGACCATCGAGCGCAGATCCGAGCTTATGGAGTCTCTTCCGGCAGATGTCATGGAGGAGTGCAAGAAGTGTGACGTACTCGTGAAGGGCCCGTTCGTAACGCCGAGACCTGGTGATCCATATCCAAACCTCGTATCCGCAAACTCCCTGCTTCGCAGAGGTCTCAACCTCTTCGCAGCCGTACGTCCGATCAAGATGCCGGATAAGGGCATCGACTGGACCTTCTTCCGCGAGAACATCGAGGGTGAGTACATCTGGGGCAACAAGGGTATCGAGGTCAATGAGGACCTCGGCGTAGATTTCAAGGTCTGCACGAAGCCGGGCGCAGAGCGTATCGCACGTGCCGCGTTCGAGTTTGCACGTAAGAATGGCAAGACCAACGTGACCGTCGTAACGAAGTCCAACATCGTAAAGCTGGCAGATGGTAACTTCCTGAAGACCGTTCACCGCATCGGTGCAGAGGAGTATCCGGAGATCGAGGTACAGGACAGACTCGTCGATGCGATGGCAGCGAAGATGACCGATCCGGAGTTCAACGCCGGTATCCAGGTGGTGGTGCTTCCAAACCTCTACGGTGATATCGTAACCGATGTCGCAGCCGAGCTTCAGGGTGGTCTCGGTACTGCATCCAGCTCCAACATCGGTAACCAGTACGCACTCTTCGAGGCGATCCATGGTACTGCACCATATCTTATGAGCCATGGCCGCGGAAACTATGCAAATCCATGCTCCCTCATCCGTGCGATGGGCGAGATGATGGCACATATCGGTTATGGTGATCGGAAGGCGATCCTGGATCAGGCCCTCGAGATCTGCACCGTGACCGAGCGTAAGGTCGTACTGACCACCGAGACCAAGGATGCATCCGCAGCCGAGTTTACCGATTACCTCATCGAAACCATCCAGGGTCTGGAGAAGTAATTCGCTGCACTTTGAAATATGAAATCTCGACCGCATCCTTCGACATCGGAGGATGCGGTTCTTTACATCAAGTGTTACGTACATCATAAAGGAGCGAATCATGAGAAAATTCAAGACGGTATTTATGCGTGGTGGCACCTCGAAGGGATGCCTCTTTAAGAAGGAGGATCTCCCGGCGGACAGAGCCGAGTGGGATCAGATCTTCCTGCAGACGATGGG
>Ga0129311_1002244_pt1 | contig 12050 bp, 10 predicted proteins | sample Go1ome_FD_94435 | JGI IMG/M metagenome (GOLD analysis project Ga0129311, IMG submission 94435) | Western lowland gorrila individual fecal microbial communities from Wisconsin, USA - Go1022B metagenome | ecosystem: Host-associated > Mammals > Digestive system > Large intestine > Fecal | place... | reverse complement strand
CGAGAGGAGCGGCCTAGGGCGAAAGTGGTAACTGGGGCTAAGTCGTAACAAGGTAGCCGTACCGGAAGGTGTGGCTGGAACACCTCCTTTTTGGGGTTCTGCACCGACAGCGTAGGCGCTCTTTGTACAAGGTTCGATTTCGGAACTCTGTACTAATCTTTCATTATTATATAGGCTCTTAGCTCAGTTGGTTAGAGCGCTACACTGATAATGTAGAGGTCGGCAGTTCAACTCTGCCAGGGCCTACTTTTATTTTTGATGCTTTCAAGTCAGAAAGATCGCGGATGACTCCGTTATCTAATGATAGTTGATTCTTCTAGCATCATGCTTCGGGGGTATAGCTCAGTTGGTAGAGCACCTGCTTTGCAAGCAGGGGGTCTAGAGTTCGAATCTCTATATCTCCACAAAAGTCGGAACAGCAATCGCTGCTCCGACTTTTTTTGTGGTGATAAAACACCCCAGCCGTCTTGTGACAGCCCCGGTCTTGTGACAGCCCCGGTGTCGCGCTGGGAACCGGATTCCCCAGCCCCCTTGGGTCGCTACGCGCGCTATGCGCACGTTTTTTCAACCCCCAGTCACTTCGTGACAGCCCCGGTGGGGCACTGGGGACCGGATTCCCCAGACCCCTTGGGTCGCTACGCGCGCTATGCGCACGTTTTTTTTCAACCCCCAGTCACTTCGTGACAGCCCCTGTGGGGCACTGGGAACCGGATTCCCCAGACCCCTTGGGTCGCTACGCGCGCTATGCGCACGTTTTTTTCAACCCCCAGTCACTTCGTGACAGCCCCGGTGGGGCACTGGGGACCGGATTCCCCAGACCCCTTGGGTCGCTTCGCTCCGAGTGGTGTGATTACGAGCGGATGATCTCTACTTCGCCGTCGAGGCCGATTTTGATGATCTGGGAGGCTAGGCCGGTGGCGCCGGCTTCGAGACGGGGGTCTACGGTGTAGTCAACTGCGTTTTTGATCTCCTCGGAGATGTCTGTGAATTTCTTTGGGGTCGGCTCTCCTGAGATGTTGGCGGAGGTAGAGACGATCGGTCTGCCGAGCTTGTAGGTCAGCTGCTGGCAGAATTCCATCATCGGAATGCGGATCCCGACTGTGCCGTCAGCCGCCACTGTGTTGTAAGCCAGGTGGTAACGGTCTGATTTACTAGGCTCGCCCTCAGCTGGGGCAGGGCATGTCTTTGCTCCGGGGTAGATCAGGGTCATCGGTCTGTCGTTCACTTCGACAAGGTCAATGGCCATCGGCGGGATCTCCTTGATGTAGAGAGCTATCTGATCCAAGCTGTTAGCCAGCAGCACAAGTGACTTGCTGTCTGACCGGTGTTTGATCTCATAAATCTTTGCGACGGCCTCCGGGTTGGTCGCATCGCAGCCCAGCCCCCAAACCGTGTCGGTAGGGTAGAGGATGACTCCGCCCTCTTTCAGAACCTTCAACGTCTCGTTAAGAATCTCCTCGATTGTCTTCTTCTGCATATTCTTAAATATTTCGTTTATTTCGTGCGCGGAACCACCCCTTCTGCTCACCGGGCGGCCTTGGCTGCCTGCCTCGTGCGCGGAGCCGCCCCTTCTGCTCACCGGGCGGCTTTGGCTGCCTGCCTCGTGCGCGGAACCGCCCCTTCTGCTCACCGGGCGGCCTTGGCTGCCAGTCTCGTGCGCGGAACCGCCCTTTCTGCTCACCGGGCGGCCTTGGCTGCCTGCCTCGTGCGCGGAGCCGCCCCTTCTGCTCACCGGGCGGCCTTGGCTGCCTGCCTCGTGCGCGGAACCGCCCCTTCTGCTCACCGGGTGGCCTTGGCTGCCAGTCTCGTGCGCGGAGCCGCCCCTTCTGCTCACCGGGCAGCCTTGGCTGCCTGCCTCGTGCGCGGAAGCGCCCTTTCTGCTCACCGAGCGGCCTTGGCTGCCTGCCTCGTGCGCGGAACCGCCCCTTCTGCTCACCGGGCGGCCTTGGCTGCCTGCCTCGTGCGCGGAACCGCCCCTTCTGCTCACCGGGCGGCCTTGGCTGCCAGTCTCGTGCGCAGAAGCGCCCCTTCTGCTCACCGGGCAGCCTTGGCGGCCTGCCTCGTGCGCGGAAGCGCCCCTTCTGCTCACCGGGCGGCCTTGGCAGCCTGCCTCGTGCGCGGAACCGCCCCTTCTGCTCACCGGGCGGCCTTGGCTGCCTGCCTCGTGCGCGGAACCGCCCTTTCTGCTCACCGGGCGGCCTTGGCAGCCTGCCTCGTGCGCGGAACCGCCCTTTCTGCTCACCGGGCGGCCTCCCAACCCGATTCCCGTTTCCCGTTTCTTCCCGATTCCCAACCCGGTTCCCGGCACCCGATTCCCGGCATGCGATTCCCGGCACCCGGTTCCCGGCATGCGGCCTACTTGGCGGCCTACTTTTCCAGGAAGTGGAGGTAGCAGGCTGTCACGGCTGTCACGGCGGCGGTCTCGGTGCGGAGGCGGCTTGGGCCCAGGTGCACGGGGATGAACCCGCACTCCACAGCCAGGCTGGCCTCATTCGGCGAGAAATCGCCCTCCGGGCCGATCAGAACCGTGATCCCGGAGTCCTCGGAAGCCCCTTGCAGAACATCCTTGATGGAGCGTCTTACGGTCTCACCCTCAAAGCAGTAGCAGATCATCTTGATGCCGGCATCCTCGCGGTGGGCAAGGATGAAGTCACGGACAGAGACCGGCTCCTCCACGACCGGCAATTTGGCCTTCAGGCTCTGCTTCATGGCCGAAAGCACGATCTTGCAGGAGCGCTCCGTCTTGAACACCTTCCGCTCGGAACGCTCTCCGATGACAGGCGAGATCACGTCCACGCCAAGCTCGGTGGCTTTCTCGGCGAACCACTCGAAGCGGTCGTTGTTCTTCGTAGGGCACACTGCCATATTCAATGAATATGAATGCCCTCCCCAGTCGGGAACGGTTTCTAGGATTTCCGCCGTCGCTCCTTTGTGCGAATCGTCGGCCAGGCGGCACCGGAACATGCTTCCGCACCCGTCCACGACGGTGATCGCGTCACCAGCCCTGTGCCTCAGCACCTTGACGCAGTGCGCGCTTTCGTCGGCATCCAGAAGAGCAAGGCTCCCGTCTAATTTGTGAGCGTAAAAAATCTCCATGCTGCAAAGATACGATGATATTCTTGAATTCTATCCCGCCGGTGACCGCGAATTCCGTCTGAATTCCGCCCTGTGGCCGCCAAACCTCCACATCTTTACCAACTTTTTTGCGCTTGGAACCTGTTTTGATTTGTATGAGATGAAAAATAAAAATTCTCAGACAAACAAACCAAAACAGCTTCTTGCTAAAATTGTTCAGCAGGGTACTAGTATATTGAAGAATAAGGAGTAACTTTGCCCCCATGAAAAAGCGTTATGAATCATTGGATGTCCTTAGAGGACTGACAGTGGCCTTTATGTGCATCGTGAACAACCCTGGTTCCTGGGCACACATATTCCCTCCACTCAAGCATGCGGCTTGGGTTGGCTGCACGCCGACTGACCTGGTCTATCCTTTCTTCGTGTTCTGCATGGGATGCGCCATGGCATTCTCTTTCTCGAAATATGAGAAAGCCACCTCGAAGGCCTATCTGAAGGTGCTGAAAAGGGGGGCGCTGATCTTCCTGGTCGGCTTCGCGCTGAATCTTTATCCGTTCTTCCCGACATCCGTCCACGACCAGACCTGGACCTTCGGCCAGAACTATCTCTACTGGCTCCAGCATAAACGAATATTCGGAGTGCTCCAAAGAATAGGAATGGCCTATGCCATCGCCGGCTGCCTTGCCCTCTGGCTCAAGAAGCCAGGCAGGATCCTGGCCGCCATCGGGACGATCTGCGTGGCCTACACGGGAATATTACTGATCTTTGGCCGCGACCCAGGTGCGTTCACCCTTGAGGGCAACGTTTCGATGAGGATAGACACCTGGCTGGTGGGCGGCGACCATTGCTACCATGGCTTCGGCGGGACCAACTTTGACCCGGAAGGCGTTCTCGGCTCCCTGCCGGCGGCCTGCTCGTGCCTCCTTGGCTACCTGATCGGCTTTATGATCCACGGATCGCAAAAGAATATGTCCGCTCTCTGCCAAGGCTCTTCCCACGAAGGTTCCATGCCGTCCGAGGCTGTCAACTATTCCCCGGACAGGGTGGTCAACAGAACATTCATCTACGGCTGCCTGTCCCTGATTCTCGGGATTGTCCTCAGCATCTGGATTCCGATCTGCAAGCCGCTATGGTCGGTCTCCTATGTCTTCTACGCAGGAGGATGGGCGATGCTCACGCTCGCTTTCCTGGCCTATCTGCTTGATGTCAAGGGCTGCGAGAAGCCATTCGTGCCATTCAAGGCCATGGGAATGAACGCGTTGATGGCCTTCGTCTTCTCCGGAGTCATCGCCAAGAGCTACGGCTTCTTCGGATTCGCTCCGGCGCGCTACTTCGGAGCCAACGAGTACCTGTCCCTTCTCTGGTCCCTGATCTTCGCCTCGGTGATCTTCGCGATCCTCTGGGTTCTCTACAAAAAGAAGATCGTCATCAAGTTGTAGTAGGAACATGTTCATCGGCCTGATTTCCGACACTCACGGCGTGTTTGCCGAGGATGTGAGAAAGTTCCTGGAGCCTGTGGACCAAATCTGGCACGCCGGGGACTTCGCAACCCTTGAGTGCGCCAAGGAGATCGCGGCGTTCAAACCGTTGACCGGCGTGTACGGCAACTGCGATGGACTGGATGTCAGGCAGGATTATCCGGCGTACCAAAGCTTTGAGTGTGAGGGATTGAGAGTTCTCATGACCCACATCGGGCTTAGCCGTGGCAGTTACTGGGCCTATAATCCTCGCCAGCCACAGTACGATCTGCGGGCCAAGGCGCTCATCGACAACTGGCTCCCCGACATATTCGTTTGCGGACACACTCATATTCCTCAAGTCTTCCGTGACGCGCGGTACGGCTTCCTCTTCATGAACCCCGGCGCATGCGGCTACCAAGGCTCCCGCGATGTGCCGAGAATGGCTCTCCGCTTTCAGATTGTAAGCGGTCAAGTGACCGATTTTGAGAAGTGTGAGTTTCCGAGAGAAACGATTTAGTTAAAAAATATCGAAAATTATTGTTAATTGCGGAAAAACTATGTATTTTTGCGCTTTGAAACTTGGATGTAATAAACTGTTTTTTTAATTTATAATTATTATGAAGAAGGTATTTATGTCTGTTGCGGTTGTGGCTCTTATGGTAGCCGCTTCTGCTTGCGGTAACAAAGCAAAGAAATCTGAGGCTGTTGAGACTGAGGCTGCTGCTGTTGAAGAGACCACTACTTGCTGTGGCGATTCAACCGCTTGCTGCGACTCAACAAAAGCATGCTGCGATTCAGTAAAGGCTGAGTAATTTCAGTCACATCCCTTTGGGAGGCTTTTTATGCGGTGTCCGGGTCAAAACCCAGATGCTGCAATTTTTTTTGTCTTAGCCCGTCGGTTTGCCTATCTTTGGAAAAGCTTCCGGTCATTGTGGCCAATCCGGTCGCTGGGCTTTTAGAAGCGCCCGACTAAATGGCTCGGCAGGCCCACAACCGTCGAAGCGCCCGGGAAACACATATTCATAAAGAGTCATGAAAGAGAAAACAGTCTGGTTCTGCTCCAATTGCGGCAACGAGTACCCCAAGTGGATGGGGCGCTGCCCCGCCTGCGGTGAGTGGAACACCATGGTCGAACAGAAGGTCGTGACCGGAGCCTCCCGCAGGGTCTCCGCGCAGGAGACGGTTCCGGGAGCCGGACGCAGACCGCAGAAACTGAAAGATATAGACTCGTCCTCCGAGGCCAGGCTCTCGTTGAACAACGAGGAGATCGACCGGATCCTCGGTGGAGGAATAGTCGAAGGCTCCCTTGTCCTGATCGGAGGAGAACCGGGGATAGGCAAGTCCACCCTCTCGCTCCAGATTCCGCTTGGATGCCCGTCGCTGAAAACCCTCTATGTCACTGGCGAGGAAAGCCTGCGGCAAGTCAAGATGCGCGCCGACCGCCTGGGCGGAGACGCCGCCAACTGCCAGATCTACAGTGAGACCCTGATCGAGAACGTGGTCTCGCAGGCCCGTGAGATCGAGCCGGATCTGATGATTGTGGATTCCGTCCAGACAATGTTCTCGCAGACGGTCGATTCGACTCCCGGCTCGGTCACACAGATCAAGGAAGTGGCCGCCATTCTCCTGCGTCTCGCCAAGGAGACCGGCATCCCTGTGATCCTGATCGGCCACATCACCAAGGAAGGCTACATCGCCGGTCCTAAAGTGCTGGAACACATCGTGGATGTTGTACTTCAGTTTGAGGGGGACAATCGCGGCACGTACAGGATCCTGCGGAGCATCAAGAATCGCTTTGGCTCCACTTCCGAACTCGCTGTCTTCGAGATGACAGGCAAGGGGCTAAGGGAGGTGTCCAATCCGTCCGAACTCCTGATCCCGATGCATGAGGCCGGCCTCAGCGGAACCGCCATCAGCGCGATGCTGGACGGAACGAGACCGTTTCTCTTTGAGGTTCAGGCGCTTGTGAGCTCTGCAGTCTATGGCACGGCGCAGCGCTCGGCGACCGGATTCGATGTCAGGAGGCTGAATATGCTGCTGGCTGTCCTGGAGCGCAGGGCCGGCTTCAAACTGGCGCAGAAAGATGTTTTCCTGAACATGGCGGGTGGCCTTAAGGTCAGTGACCCGGCCTGTGACCTGGCCGTGGTGGCAGCTGTCCTGTCGTCGAATTTCGACTTCGCCATCCCTTCGGACAACTGCTTCGCCGGCGAGGTCGGCCTTAGTGGCGAGATCCGCCCCGTGGCCCAGACCGACCGCCGTGTCGGAGAGGCTTCCCGACTGGGTTTCAAGAGGATATTCGTGTCATCCTTCGCCTCGCTGGATCGTACGCCTCAAGGCATTGAGGTCGTCAAAGTCGCCGACATTCCCGCCCTTGTCCGCAGCCTCTTCAAATAGTCCGTTGCTTTCACGGTCGCAGAGGTCCGTCGGACTCTCCAACAGCCGAAGCGCCGCGAAACGTCCAAAGTGTCCGACAAATTCGTTAATTGAAAAAAAATGCGTATATTCGCCAAGTTTTAAGACTAAACAAAACGTAATATGAATCTTAGAGACATCAAAAAGGACATTGAATATGTCATCGGAGCCTTCATCGATGATTGCTCCCTTTTCAGCGCGATAAATCAGAAAGCCGATGACGAGGCACTGGGTGGACTTTTGGATGAGGCCGTAAAACTCTACAACGACCTCAGGGACAAGGTTAACGCAAAGGCCGAAGGCAAGAAGGCCGCTTATTTCGCCGGCATCCGCAAGGAACTCCTTGAGAAGACCGACGCTCTGTACCAGAAGCTCAGCGAGGTCATCAAGACGGCAGCGAAGGCTGAGGAGAAGTAGTCAAGCTTTTCACCGAATCATATTTGGGGAAGGCTTGGGAGTCTTCCCCATTTTATTTGTGGTCGTTAATGAATATGCCACAGTAAATCACTAAATCTTTACCAGCATATTTTTAAACGTTTAGCATATTTTTTAACGCTTGCTGTTGAACAGAATTTATACTAAGAACATGAAAGTTGCGGTTGTCGGTGTGACCGGCCTTGTGGGAACACGAATGGTCGAGGTGTTGGAAGAAAGGCAATTCCCTGTGGATGAGTTTCTTCCTGTGGCATCGGAAAAATCTGTCGGAAAAAAGATCCCTTTCCGATGGCGTGAATATTCAGTCTTGGCCATCGAGGAGGCGCTTGAGGCAAAGCCCGATCTGGCTCTGTTCTCCGCAGGAGCCGGCATTTCCCTTGAATATGCCCCGAGATTCGCCGCGGCAGGATGCCGTGTCGTGGACAACTCTTCCTGCTGGAGGATGGATCCGACGAAGAAACTGGTTGTGCCGGAGATCAATGCCTCCGTGCTGACCGAGGATGACCGCATCATCGCCAACCCTAACTGCTCGACCATCCAGATGCTTCTTCCGCTGGCTCCGCTACATCGTAAGTACGTGATCAAGAGGATAGTGGTCTCGACCTATCAAAGTGTGACGGGTTCAGGCAATCCTGCCGTCGCGCAGATGAAGGCCGAGCGCGAGGGGAGGAAGTGGGGTGAATATCCTGCCTTCTATCACTATCCGATCGATGAGAATGTGATCCCTCACATAGATGATTTCCTGGAGGACGGCTACACGAAGGAGGAGATGAAGATGGTCAACGAAACCCACAAGATCTTGGATGACTATTCGATAGGGGTGAGTCCTACCACGGCGCGCGTGCCGGTGCTGGGAGGACATTCGGAATCCATCAATCTGGAGTTCGAAAAGGAGTTCACGCTTGAGGATGTCAGGAGATTGTGGTCTGAGACAGAAGGTGTTACGGTTCAGGATGACCCTACCCGCAACATCTATCCGATGCCGCTTTTCTCTCTTGGCAAGGATGATGTGTTCGTCGGTCGTCTGCGCAGGGATCCGTCCGTGAGATCCGGCCTGAACTTCTGGTGCGTCAGCGACAACATCCGCAAGGGGGCCGCCACCAACGCCGTCCAGATCGCCCAGTACCTTCTGTCCAAAGGCTTCCTGCCACGTCGCTGAGTCCGGTCTCCCGGCCGCTGTGTTCGACGGACTCACCAGCCGTCCAAGCGCTCCTTTATTCCTTGTCGGCCAGATGCCTCTCCCAAGCCCAGGCAGAGGCCAGAGTCTCCTCGATCGACCTCTCGGCCTTCCAGCCAAGCTCTTTGTTCGCAAGGGTCGGATCCGCCCAGATCGCTGTCACGTCACCGGAACGCCGAGGCGCAAACTTATAGTTGAGCTTCAGTCCGTTAGCTTTCTCGAAAGCGGTGATGAGCTCCATCACGGACAGCGGCTTTCCAGTACCGATGTTGAAGATTTCATATTCATTCTTCATCTTGCCCTCAAGCATCCTGCGCACCGCGAAAACGTGCGCCTTGGCGAGATCCACGATGTCGATGAAATCCCTTTGGCATGTGCCGTCCGGGGTAGGGTAGTCGTTGCCGAAGACGGAGAGGTACTCGCGTTTGCCGATGGCGGTCTGCGTGATGTAAGGCACCAGGTTGTTAGGCACGCCGCGCGGAAGCTCGCCGATCAGAGCGGACGGATGCGCCCCGATCGGGTTGAAGTACCTCAGCGCTATGCCCTTGACATTTGAATATGCCTTCACGGAGTCCCGCAGGATGTCCTCGCACATCTGCTTCGTGTTGCCGTAGGGAGAGGTGGCGGGCTGCCTTGGAGACTTCTCTGTGACAGGAAGTTGCTCCGGCTCGCCATAGACCGTGGCGGAAGATGAGAAAAGAATATTCCCGCATCCGTGGTCACGCGCGGTCTCGATGACATTCATGAACGACTCCAGATTGTTCTTGTAGTACTTGAGCGGCTCGCTCACCGACTCACCGACGGCCTTGAACCCGGCGAAATGAATGACCGCGTCGATCTTGTTGGCCGTGAACAGCAATTCCGTGGCCACAGGGTCGCAAAAATCCATCTTCACGAACGGAATGTCCTCTCTTCCAGTGATTTTCTTCACACCCTCGTAGCAGGTCTCGTCACAGTTGGACATGTTGTCTGCGACAATGACATCGTAGCCGGCCTCGATAAGCTCCACCGTGACATGGCTTCCGATAAATCCGGCACCGCCGGACACAAGAACGCATTTTTTCATATTCAGAACAATTTGATTCAAGTTCGCGTCGCCCGCATTGTTTATGGCACCCTTGCGGTCCGAGCGGTTCGTTCTATCTGCGCCGTACCATCTGCGCCGTGCCACCAATGCTGTCCGCGCGGTTTTATGGCATCAGCGCAGTTCGCATTGTTTGTACCGCCAGTGCCGTCCGCTTCAAATTTTTTAGTTACCGCTCGCTCTCGCAATGCTGGCATACAAACTGCAAATTTAACAATAAAAACACTATTTTTGTACTCCTGCCGTTCCCGGATTTTATCCTGTGGCATTGGAGCGGCCTGTAAATCATAATTTTTTTTTGCCATGAGAGTCGGAATATTCATAAATAAAAGTGTCGGCGCGCTTGCGCTGTCGTTGGTTGCTGTTTTAACTTACGCCGCTCCTGCCATTGTGGCTCCTGCCATTGTGGCTCCGGTCGCTGTGGGTCCGGTCGCTGTGGCTTGGCAGGCTCACCAACCCGTCGGGACACCCGTCCCGGCCCTTTTTTCCAAGGGAATTACCGAAGCTCCCGTCCCGTCCCTTCCGACTGCTGAGATTGCCGAAGCGCCTTCCTCTCCGACCCTTTCAGCCGCTTTCCTTGCCGAGGCATCCACTCCGACATCCCCGCAAATCACCTCTCCTAAAAGATTCTCCGTCAAGACCAAGGCCCAGCGCTACATCGAGACAGCCGCGCGGGGTGAGGCTCTCAAATCTTCCGTCTTCGGAGTCCTTGCCGTAACCGAAGGCGGCGACACCCTGGCCTGCTGGAACAGCGACCAGCGCATGGTTCCGGCCTCGACGATGAAACTCATCACCACCGGCATGGCCATCCACCTCCTCGGCTCTGATTTCAAGTACATTACCCGCATAGGCTACAGTGGCGTCATCAAAGACGGAACCCTGGACGGCGACCTTTACATAGTCGGCGGCGGCGACCCGACCATAGCCTCGAAAGACTCGATCTCCATCTCCCGCACCGACCTCTTCCGCCAGTGGAAATCCTTCCTGGACAAGGCCGGCATCAAGCGTGTAAGCGGCAACGTGATAGGCGACGGACGCTACTTTGATGGTCCCATGGAACACGACACTTGGAGCTACCAAGACATCGGCACCGCCTACGGAGCCGGTCTTAACGGCCTGAGTTTCTACGAGAACGCCCAGGATTTCAGGGTGAGTGCCGGCCCGTCGGTGGGTTCGCCGGTCAACGTCTCCGTCATATTCCCCGCCACGCCGTGGATGAAGTATGAATATTCCTGCAAAACCGCCCCTGCCGGCACCGGCGACCAGCTCTACCTCTTCAATTCCGACTTCGCCCCCCGCGCCGAGGTCCGCGGCTCATTCGCCATCGACCGCAAGCCCAAAGTGGAGGAATTCAGCAACAGATTCGGCTCCTACACCTGTGCCCACTATTTTTGTGACTATCTGAGATCCAACGGAATAGCAGTCTCCGGAACTCCTGCCGACATCATCCGTGGCCGAATCCGCACCGACCTATCTTCCTCTGAATATTCCCGTTACGCCTCAAAGGTGGATGATCTGAATATGCTAGGCCAGACATATTCACCATCCCTTGCCCGCATAGCCCGTGAGACCAATCTGAAGAGCGATAACTTCTATGCCGAGACTCTTTTCCGTACCCTTGGCCGCCGCCTCCACCATTCCGCCTCCTACGATTCCTCCTATGTGGCTATGAATGAGGTGATGAAGAGTTTGGGTATCTGCGCCGATGACATCCGGATCGTAGACGGCAGCGGCCTGGCCCGCCACAACTACATATCCCCGTCCTTCTTCGTCCGCTTCCTCTCCGCGATGATGGACAGTCCCTCCTTCGCCGACTACATCCAGACCATAGCCCAGCCCGGCTCCCGTCACTATGAGTCACGCCTTCGTGAGTCCCCCGCCTCCGTGAAGTCCCGCGTCCATCTGAAAAGCGGCTCCATGAACGGCGTGCGTTGCTTCAGCGGCTACATCGAGCCCTCCGCCGGCTCCAAATCCGACACCATAGTCTTCTCCATAATGACCAACAACTCCCTAGCCCCCGCCTCCCGCCTGGACCCCATAATCGACCGCATAATCACCCTTCTCGCCACCGACAATTAGCCCGCCGCCGATTAGCCCGCCGCCGATTGGTCCTCTGCCGATTGGTCCTCTGCCGATTCGATCCTCTGCCGATTGGTCCTCTGCCGGCCAATTGACCGACCAGTTATCCCTCCGTCGATTCGGTCCGCCGACCAATTTGCCCTCTCCTAATTATCCAGCCGCCGCTGTCCGGGTGTCCACTCCTACACCAAGTCCTCCCATCCGTTTTCCGCTGCGCCTCTGCGGACACGAATCCGCCCGAATCCCGCCCATACCAACTCCTCCGTTGTTTCCGCCCGTGCCTCTGCGGACACGAATCCGCCCGAATCCCGCTCTTGGCCTCCCGCCT
>Ga0129311_1002242_pt1 | contig 12059 bp, 7 predicted proteins | sample Go1ome_FD_94435 | JGI IMG/M metagenome (GOLD analysis project Ga0129311, IMG submission 94435) | Western lowland gorrila individual fecal microbial communities from Wisconsin, USA - Go1022B metagenome | ecosystem: Host-associated > Mammals > Digestive system > Large intestine > Fecal | place... | reverse complement strand
ATGTTCTATAATGATAGAAGGATCTTTCATTATGAGAGTACATATTCTTTTTTCTGTTGGTGTAAGATTGGTATAGTAAATACTGATTTTTTCTTTTAAGTTCATATGATGTGTACCCCTTTAGGTGTATTATACATGATTAAAGGGTATTATGTGAATTATTTGAAATATGGAATAATAAATAGATTCCAAGCAAGATAGTATGGAATGTGATTATATATGAAATTTTTAAGAGTGATAATTTATTCCTATTAATTGCTTGTAGCTATAAAAGGAAACGCTAGTAAAAGAAATAATTATAATCCAGAAAAAGTGTTGGTATATAAAATAGTGTATTTAAAAATTCAGCATTAATGTTTGAATTATCAAAATGTGATAAACTTATATAAATGTCCCAATAACGAATTAAACATATATGTCTTCTATAAAAAAGATTTATATTGTATTTTAAAGTCTTTTGCTGAGGTTAGAACTGAAAGTGATTTGTTTCTCTTTTTATCTATGAGGTTATGAGATGTTTGGGATAATATGTTATGTGAAATAAATAAGTAGGAAAAGAGGGTGATTAAAGTGTATATCAATAAAATACATATTAAAAATTTTAGAAATTATAATGATTTTACAATGAATTTTCATAAAGGCCTTAATGTAATTGTCGGCTCTAACAATTCAGGTAAAACAGGTTTGTTAAGTGCTATTAATTTGCTTAATTGTCCTTCGTCTATATCTGTTAATGATTTTAACAAAAATAATTTAATTCAGTACGAAGAGCTTTATCGTGAGTGTCCACCAGAAATTATAATTGAATATTACATTAATCATAGGATTGTGGAAGATGATGTAAATGATGAAAGTATAATAAAGCTATTGCCATTCTTAGGTATAAAAGAGTTTGAAGAAAATCGAATTGAAAAAGATGGTAAGGTTGAATACAATATAGCTGCAAAAATCAGGGCAGTTTTTTCAATGGATGTTAAATGTATAGGTGAGTACAAAAAACAAGTACAAGAAGTTAAGGATTTTGATGAATATTTTGTTATGCTTAACAGATTTGTTCAAAATAATTATTCATGGAACTATACTAATGGGATCACTGATACAAAAGCAGATCAAAAGTCAGCGACAAGTATATTTGACATTAGAATGATTAAGGCAGAAAGAACAAATGAAGAAGTTAGAAAAGAAACAAAGCGAGAGATAGAAAAATTTGTTAAAGATAGTGTTCATGCTGCGGATATAGATGATTTAAAACAAAAAGTCTCACAAAATTTAAAGTCTATTTTAAATGTTCCGATGACTAGACTAAAAGATTTATTCGAAAATGAAAACAACGATATTGGGTTAAAAAAAGGAAATGTATCAATATTTTCAGATGTTAAAGCTCAATTTTCAGCACCGGATGCATATGTTACTGAGGTTAAAGATACTAAAAATGATTATGTATTACCTCTTCAGTATAATGGTCTTGGATATAATAACTTGATTAACATTTATATGCTAATTAAACTGACTGAAGCACAAAGAGGAAGAGATTTTAGAATATTATGTTTAGAAGAGCCTGAAGCACATTTGCATCCGGCAATGCAGTATAAACTTTTTAAATATATCAAAAAATTAGATGAAGAGAATGAACTGAATCAGCAAATATTTGTCACAACACATTCAAGTAATATTACAGCTGTGGCCGGATTAGATAATATGTTCATGCTTTCATATGAACGAGAAAATAATTTATGTGATTGTAAACAACAAAGTTTGAAAGATCAATTTACGGATGTGGATGGTACATCAAATAAAAAAGATGCTAAATTACATTTGACGAAATTTCTAGATGTTACACGCTCAGATATGTTGTTTGCGGATAAAGTGGTTTTAGTAGAAGGTATTGCTGAAAAATTACTATTACCATTATTTATGAAAGCGTGTGGTTATTCATATGAGGATGAGCATATAGCTATAGTTGAAATCGGAGGAAAACATTTCAAATATTTTGTGGAGCTGTTTAATGGAAATGCAGTAAACAAAAAAGTTCTTTGTATTACTGATAGAGATTTTAAATGGATCAATCAAGATAAATTGAAATCTAAGAGTGAATATAAAGAAGAAGAGGCAACACATATAACAGAATTGAAAACTCTTTTTCATATGACGAATTTTAAAGTATGTAGTCAAAAAAATGGTGGGAGAACTTTTGAAGATGAGTTATTTATTGAAAATATAGAAAATGATGAAGTTTCGGTACCTTTGTTTAAACAAGCTGTGCCTAATAGTTTGGAAAACTTTATTGATAAATATGGGTTTGATATTGATGATTGGAAGTTGCATATCAATGAAATTGATGGAAGATCTATCGGCGTTATAAATAAATACATAAAAGCGTTTGATGAAAGAGAAGATAAAGAAGCTGAAAATAGAGATTTCTATGAGAAATTGATATTCGCGGAATTATTCTTGCATTATGTTGAAAATAATAAAGGTGCTATAGCATTAAGTTTATTAACTGACGATGATTTTCATAATGAGGATGAGAACACAAAACTAAAGGTGCCAGAATATATTATAGAGGGCTTAAAATGGTTAAACCAATAGAATCTAATTATATTTTGAGCTCTGAGGAATTAGAAAATCACTCAAAAATTTATGCTGGACCTGGTGCAGGTAAAACTTATTTTTTGGTAGAAAATGTTAAGAATATTATAACTACTAACGATAAAATTGTTCAGAGTAAAGCCAAAAAAGTATTATGTATTACATACACTAATGCGGCAGTGGATGAGATTAAAAGAAGACTTGAAAGATATGTTGATTGTGTTGAGGTGTATACAATACATGGCTTTATAATTGAACATATAATCAAACCGTTTCAAGAGGATTTAATAAGTATAGTGAAATCAGATTTTGATATATCTGTTTCAAAAAAAGGAGTTATTTCATCTCAAGTTGAAGGCTTAGGAATTCTTCATGGTATAGATAAAAAAGAAATATATTCTTACATACAACAAGAATGTGGTGCTCAATTTGATATGAGTTCAATTAAGTATAGCAAAAAAATAATGGGCGAAGTTCAAGTTAATAATGAAGCTTTTTTAAACTTCAAAGAGAATGGAAATGAATTTGCTCCTAAGTTTAAATTTTCAACGAAGAAGATTGCAAAGGAGCATGTATTGCCAATTAAGAAATATATCTGGTCTGAAGTCAGGAAGCTCACTCATAACGAGATTTTGTACTTTGGATATAGAATTCTAGAAAATAACCCTACAGCTCTATATGCTACACGTGTAAAATTTCCATTTGTATTTATAGATGAGTTTCAGGATACGAACCCATTGCAAACGCTACTTGTGAAAATGATAGGGGAAAAATCAACAAGAATTATTGTTGTTGGGGATGTTGCTCAATCTATTTATAGTTTCCAAGGAGCGAAACCAAGTGATTTCAATAACTTTTGCATTAATTCAGACGGAGATAATAAATATTCTATAAATGGTAATAGACGCTCTACTGAAAATATAGTGAATCTTTGTAACTTTTTAAGAAAAAAAGATGGTAATATTGTGCAATGTAGTATCAAAACTTACGCTGATGAACAAGAGAAGAAAAGCATCGAAGCAAAAAAGATTCATTTTTTAATTGGAGAATCTCATACAAATAAACAAATTATTAGTGATGTTATTGATGAAGGGGGAGTTATTTTAACAAGAACCTGGGCAGATGCATTTAAACACATTCAAAACATAAGCAGAGAACAGTCAGAATTATTAAAAAAAATATATAACAATTATTACTATACGCCTATACAAATTAGAAATGAAATACTTGGGTATAATAATGTTAAGTGGGTAAGAGCATTTCGTTTTATATTTCAACTTTGGGAAAGCTTTAAGAATGGATCATTTATAGATATGCTCTCAGCATTAAAGTTGTATTGGAATATAAAAGCGCAAGATATTACACCAAAATTTATCTTTCAATTTAATAAATTATTATGTGAAGTGTTTAATGATGTCGATGGATCTTCTTTTACTGTTGATATTATAAAAAAGTTTAATGAGCTTATGTTTGGTGAAGATTATATAGATTGTCAAAAAACATTAAAGAATGATATCGACAAGATAAGTGTTTTTGACGAATTAGATAGAGATGATTTTAGAACTTGTGTTTCTTTATTGACTTGGGATACATCCTATAAACTGTTTACAGAAGTTTTCTCTGATAACAGTAAATATATGACGGTACATCAGGCAAAAGGTTTGGAATGGGATAAAGTTATTGTAAGTCTTGTTCCAACTGGTAGGGATGGAACTAATCTTTCGAATGTATTTTCTCATCCGTCGCTTATTGAAGAAACTCCCTCTGATGAATTTGTACGAATGTATTATGTTGCATGTAGTCGAGCTAGAGAGGACTTGTATATTTATATTCCGTCTGGATGCAATGTGAATGAGATATCTAGAAGTTTAGATTCATATATAGAGAGTAAAGGTTGTAAGTTGGAATATGAGTTTTGTTCATCAGAAGAATAATATTTATTGATAAGCACTTAAGTAGGTTTAAAATAACCTACTTTTTATATTTATGCAAGTGAGTAATATCTAATGTAAGATATTTTGTTTGCTTTGATTTATAGAAGAAGTCATTTCTTTATAGTTACTGTTTTTAAGTTCTAATAAAGCATTATTTGATTTTTTAATAGGGGTTATCTGGCTTTGTTTGATAAAGTGTAAAAATAATATATATTTAAAACAAAAAAACAAATAAGTGAATAATATAAAAGTGATACAAAAATGTTTACGAAAAGCACAAATATCATGTACTTAGTGGTGGAATAATGGTACAATACATTGTATTTCCTTTCTTTTGTGATATTATGAAGATTTCACGCTTTGAGGGAATGACGAAATCAAGGTGATGTATGTTTGAATCCTTGATTAAATAAATATTGTATTATTAGATAAAGATTTATTAGCTTTATCTATTTTTTTAGGAAAGGTGATTATATGAAAGAAATTAATAACAACGGCTATACTGTAGTTGATTTGTTTTGTGGCGCTGGTGGTCTTTCTAAAGGATTTATGGATGCCGGCTTTGATGTAAAGCTAGGTATTGATTTTGATGATGCTGCCTTGAATACATTTTCACATAACCACGGAGATGCAGAAGCTTTTAAACTTGATCTATTTGATTTAAACAATGTAGAAAAAATAAAAGAAAAACTAAGTGAAAAGGGTGTTAATCAATTAGATGTTTTAATTGGTGGTCCACCTTGTCAAGGTTTCTCGCTTGCAGGAAACAGAGTAGAATCTGATGAACGTAATACTCTTTACAAAGCTATGGTTAAAACAGCTAAAGTACTAAAACCAAGAGCAGTTCTTTTGGAAAACGTTCCTGGAATGTTAACATTATATGGCGGTAAGGTTAAAGAAAAAATCTTTAGTGACTTTGAAGAATTAGGCTATACAATGAATGTAAAGGTTTTATATGCGCCAGAATATGGAGTACCGCAGATTAGAAAACGTGCGATTTTCGTTGGACTACTGAATAGCAAGTCAAAATTTGTTTATCCAGATCCTATTTTGGATGAGGAACATTTTATTACATGTGAACAGGCAATAAGTGATCTGCCTTCTTTAGAAAATGACAAAGACTTTAACTTGGCTACAATTAGAGATTATGCTAAAAATCCGGAATCAGATTATCAAACAAAAATGAGATCTCATTCTGATAGAGTATATAACCATACTCCTACTAATCATGCACAGAAGACTATTGATCATATTGCATTAGTTCCTGATGGAGGAAAGTATACTGATCTACCACCGGAGCTTTCAAAGAATTTTAAATATCATGAAAGTTTGCATCGATATAACAGTAAGAAACCATCACTTACTATCGATACAGGGCACAGAACTCATTTCCATTATAAATATAATAGAATTCCAACTGTAAGAGAGAATGCACGTCTTCAAAGTTTCCCTGATGATTTTATCTTCTATGGAAATAAACAGCAGCAGTATAAGCAAGTAGGAAATGCAGTTCCTCCTTTACTTGGATATGCAGTTGCAAAAAAGATAGAAAGCTATTTTGAAAATGGTAACGATGATAAAATTAGATTTATAGATTTATTTGCTGGATGTGGAGGATTATTTGATGGATTTATGCAATCAGGTGAGTATGAACCTGTTGCATCTGTTGAATGGGAAAAAGCTCCAGTAGAAGTTTTGAGAAATAGATTAAAAACAAAATGGAAAGTTGGAGATCCAGAAAGAGAAGTTATCAACTTTGATATTCAGAGAGAAGAAGAACTTTTTGCTGGGTTTGATGATCCTAAATATGGAAAACATCCTGGGCTTGATGCTTTGGTAGGAGAACACGGTGTAGATGTTGTTATTGGTGGTCCACCTTGCCAAGCTTATTCGATTGCAGGTAGAAATGCTAATAGGATGGATGGTGATTATAGAAACTATTTATTCGAACACTACATCTCTATTCTAAAGAGATATCAACCAAAGTTATTTGTATTTGAAAATGTTCCAGGAATGTTGTCTGCTATGCCAGATGGAACTTTAATAACTGATTTAATTAAGAGGGATTTAAAGAGTGCCGGTTACCACATCATTGAAAATATTAAAGATCATGCTTTGATTGATATGAGTCAATTTGGTGTGCCTCAAACTAGAAAAAGAGTTATTTTAATAGGCGTGAAAGATGGAATACTAGATAATCCAGAAGAAGCACTAAAAGATTTTTATGATAACATTCTAGAAAAATTCAAAGTTAATAAAGTGGTGACTCTTGAGGAAGCTATCGGGGATCTTCCACCTATATATCCAGTTCCTCCTCACAGAGAAAATGGCAAAAACATTTCTCATAAAGTAGAGGGTGAAACAAATATATCTTGGCAGGTTCCTAGATATCAGAATTTGAGAGATATAGAAGTATTTAAGAAATTAGCTGAAGACATTGAACAGGGTACTAATAAATATACAAGTATTGATCAGTTGATTCAGTTATATAAGGAAACTACAGGAAAATCTACAGCAATTCACAAATACCATGTACTACGTAAAGATGAACCTAGTACAACTGTCTTGGCTCACTTATCTAAAGATGGATTTAGATTTATCCACTATGATAGTAAGCAAGCAAGAACGATTACAGTAAGAGAAGCTGCTAGAATTCAGACTTTTGCTGATGACTTTGAGTTCCCTTGTTCTATGGGGGCTGCATATAAAATGATAGGAAATGCAGTACCTTCATTATTTGCTCTTAAGCTTTCTAAAGCATTAAAGATATTTATGGACAAGTTTTCTATATAGGAGATGAGCATATATGACTAATACACTTCAATTTAATGATCATGGCTGTTTATATTTTGATACATTATGTAGATCTAAAAAATCAGAATCTGTATTAAGCTTTATACAGGCAACATATAATATAGACCCGAGTATTGAGGGATCTAAAAGAAAAGAAAGAATTGCAGAGAAATTAACGAATGCATATGAATTATTCAAGCTTGGTGCGGGAACTTATTCAGGTGAAGTAAAACAGTTTACAAGCCAGTATACTATTGGACATGAATTAGGCATATGGATGAGCTCGAGTTTTGAATTGAATCCTCTAGCGTTGGAAGTGGCCAAAAACCATATTACAATAACTGAATATTTTGATATTTTTTTCTTGAATTGTATTCAGTCGATTGATGGTAAAGTCTATAATATTTTATATTTGATTTCTGATTATATGGTAAAAAGAAATCAGAGTAGTGTTAGTAAAGAAAATATTAAAGAAATATTTGAATTTGCGTCTAAAAATGAAAAAAATGAGATAAACGGATTATATAATATGCTTATAGGAACAAGTTATTTTGAAGAGATAAGCAAAGATTCTCTTGGTTGTAATTATGATCCAAATGCTTTAAAAGAATGCTGTGACTTGCGTTTTCATGAGCGTGCATACGAAGAGGTTTGTTTTGAATTGGCAACTCGAGAAGAGTACATTCATTATTTAATTGAGGATCACCGAGATGAAAGAATAGTATATTCATATAATCGTAGTAATAAAAACTCTTTAAACGCTAATAGTTCGAATGGGAATGGCACTTCTGCTGATCAAGGTGCAAATGGGGATAGTAATAATAAAAAAGTTGGTTACAACAAAATCTTCTACGGTATCCCAGGCTGTGGTAAAAGTTACCATGTTGAAAATAAAGTCTTAAAAGATGTAAACAAAAAAGACAATGTCTTTAGAACTACTTTCTATTTAGACTACTCAAACAGTGACTTCATTGGACAGATCTATCCACACGTAGAAGATGAAAAGGTAACATATGAACCTATTCCAGGTCCATTCACTAAAGCATTAGAAAGAGCGTTATCAACAGATGAAATGGTTTATTTAGTCATTGAAGAAATCAACCGTGGTAATGCTGCTGCTATATTTGGTGATACATTCCAATTACTTGATAGATTGAAAAAAGATAATCCAGACGGAAGACTCACAGGTGATAGTGAATATCCTATTTCTAATGCATTTATTGAAGGTTATTTTGATAAGAGAAATAAGGATATTGAAAAGAGTGGAGGAGTTAACAAGATCAATTTTACTAAGGGAAGAATCATAATTCCTCATAACCTTACTATTCTTGCTACTATGAATACAAGTGACCAGAATGTATTCCCTCTAGATACTGCTTTCAAGAGAAGATGGGATAGAGAAAAAGTTGTTACTGAATGGGCTAAAGTAGGTGACATCAAGAAGATGTATATTCCATGTTCTAGTATTACATGGGAGCAGTTTGCTACTACTATAAACAACAAAATGTTACAGGAAAGTCAGAATGGTGATGTGGCTATTTCTGAAGATAAGCAGATGGGTCCATATTTTATTCATGAAAATATGTTATCTAAAGTAGAAAACACAGGAACTAAAGATGATTTAATCGCATTTGTAAGTAATGTTTTAGATTATTTATATAACGATGTAACTAAGTTTGACCATTCTATTCTCTTTGATAAGAACATTATTTCCTATGATATGCTTTATGAAAAGATGAGAGTTTATGATCAAACAGGTAATGATTTATTCGAAGGTATTTTTAAAGATTCTGTTGAAAAAGCATTAGTAGATGTTTCTGTAATAGAAGAACCACAAGCTGATGATGTAGAAGAATCTTTGGAAGAGCCTAATGAATAAGGATGTAAAGATTGTACCAGTAGATAAGTCTAATAGCTTTGTAGGTATTAAAATTGATGAAGGGATAGTCAAAGTATTTGTTCCTAGGGTCTTTCGAGAAAATGAAGACTGGAAGAAAGATATCAGACTATTCTTAAAATCAATAGAAATTGCTAAAACAAAAAATACGGAGAATATCAATAAAGGCTCAAATAACACAGATAATGTATGGCCAATAGATTCTTATCTATGGCTAATAAATGATTATTTAGAAAATGGTCTTTATTATAACCGTGAAAAGAAAATATCTCGCTCTAATAGTGGTAAAATAGAATGGAAGAGAACCTTACAGCAGGTTCCTATCTATTCTGATGGTAATATTATTTATGATCAGTTGATCACATCTAAAATGACACCAGCCAATGATATGATTACACATATCTATAAGCTGTGCTTAAGACAAAGCATTGATAAAATCGGATGGTTATTTAATTATAACTTTCATATACAGATTGATCAGATTGTTTCTATCAAAGAGATGATTATGAGAGTTAGAAAAGAATTGAATGAAACATTTGATGATATCAAAAGAATACGTTTTAACCATATGCTTAATATTCTTAAAACCACTGAAGGAGATAACATGCTTTCTTCTCATTACTCCTATGGAATAACAAACTACTATTATGTATTTGAAACAATGGTGGATATGTTATTTGATGGTATTGCTGGAGATGAAAAGAAAAAGTATGACCCTAATGGGTATTGGCAGCTTAATGGACAAAGTAGATTTCTTGCTTCAAGACTTAGACCAGATACAATCTTAAAAAGAAATGATAAAACATATATACTTGATGCGAAAATGTATCAGTATGGTGCAACACATGATCGTAGTAAACTTCCAGAGACACAGTCTTTGCAGAAGCAGATTACATATGGAGATTTTGTATCTAATAATCTTATGGATAGGAACATTAGAAATGCATTTATTCTTCCTTACAATAAGTGTCTGAAGAGTTTTATAAATGATCCTGATGCAGTAAAATACAATGATTCTAATCTTGTTTATTTTGGTTATGCTTATGTTGATTGGCGTAATAATGAAGATTTTCAAGATTATGATAATATTTATGCTTTTGGAATTGATTTTAATTATTTGTTGAATAACTATAAGAATCCTGATTATGAAATCATAAATCAGTTTTGTAAAGTTATAGAAGAAAACATAAAGACTTATAGAGAACAAAATGAAATAGATAATTAATTTTGAAAGAGATGATACTATGCCAGATAATCTTACAAAAGAACAACGTCATAAAAACATGAGTGCTATTAAAGGTAAAGACACTTCTATCGAAGTAAAAGTAAGAAAATACCTTTGGGCTCATGGATTTCGTTATCGCAAGAATGTTAAAGATTTACCTGGTACACCAGACATAGTCATACCTAAATATAAAACAGTTATATTTATCAATGGCTGTTTCTGGCATCATCACTATAACTGTAAATTAGCTGTTATTCCTAAATCCAATAAAGAGTATTGGATGAAGAAGATTAATAGGAATGTAGATAATGACATTAAAAACTATAACTTATTACAACAAATGGACTACAATGTCATTACAGTGTGGGAATGTGAGATCAAAGAAGACTTTGAACACAGAATGAAACTACTCATAGAAGAAATAACCCAATAAAGGAACACCCTCTGGCAGGATGTTCCTTTTTCTATTTCTAAAACTACACATTCTTACACTAAATCATAAATTTATGTTATATTAATTAATGTTAGCACTTACATGGGGAGGATACAGTAATGATCAAATACGAAAAAGTAAACGATGACTATAACTTACCTATAAGACTCATACGATTTGAAGGTGATATAAGTGAACCTGTACATAAACACTGGCATAATAGCCTTGAAATCGTATTACCTATATGTAGTGAAGATTTTGCATGGGTAGATGGGAGATACTATAAACTCTATCAAAAAAACATGATGCCTCTCATAATAAACTCTAGAAGTATCCACGCCTTTGAACAAGGAAGGCCTAAACCCTATATAGGGCTAGCCTTACAGATTAACTATCGCTTCTTGAAAGAACTTTATCCAGAAATAGACCACATATACTTTAAACAGCCAGATGAAAAAGTAGGTATGTTGATTAAAAAGCAACTCTTTCTAATAAATGAATACTATGAAACAGAAAGTAACCACAAAGACTTACTCATATATTCTGCTTTATATCATTTAATCTATTTATTAGTAGAACATCTCTCTATAGAAAAGAAAGACAAAGTAGAATTAAAGAGTGAAAAGAATAAACATCGTATTACTTCTATTATTAATTATATTGATGATAACTATCAAGAGGACCTAACCATAGAACAACTTTCAGAAGTATTCCACTTATCAGAAGGACATTTGTCTAAACTTTTTAAAGAGAATCTAGGTATGACAATAAAAGCCTATATATCTCAGACACGTGCAAAAGAAGTAAAACAAGCACTTCTTGCTTCTGATCTACCACTTATCGATATTGCGATTATGTGTGGATTTCCTAATGTAAAGTCAATGAATAAGGTATTCAAAGACTTGTATCATTGTACCCCTAAACAATTTAGACATGATTGTAAGTAAATACAGGTTTATTCCTGTATTTTTTTGTGTGAAAATATGTGAAAAGTGACCTAATTATATCAGTTTTTAACCTAAGTAAAGCGTTTACATTTAATATAATTATTTTTATAGGAGGAATAAAACGATGAATAATGGTAAGAAAGCAATGAGTTGCTTGGTAAGTGCCATGATGGTCATGTCCATGACAAACTTACCCGTTTTCGCAGCAGGAACGAATGAAGCAACAGGTACACAAAAAGCT
>Ga0129311_1002241_pt1 | contig 12061 bp, 10 predicted proteins | sample Go1ome_FD_94435 | JGI IMG/M metagenome (GOLD analysis project Ga0129311, IMG submission 94435) | Western lowland gorrila individual fecal microbial communities from Wisconsin, USA - Go1022B metagenome | ecosystem: Host-associated > Mammals > Digestive system > Large intestine > Fecal | place... | reverse complement strand
CTACTGAAGTGTTCTTATTGCCTATACGGTCTGCAAGATTCACAGAACATACAGCAACCATAGCACCAGCAACTAAGACAGTTCCTGCCATCTTGTAATGCTCAAGGATAAATTCCTTTGTATTATCTTTTGCCTTACCAAAATCAAATTCCTTTAATTTTCCTTTGATTTTATCAAAGCTCATCTTCATACTTTCACCTCTGTGTGAATGTTCTTTTTCAATTTTGTTACAAAATCGTTACGTTTTTCACACAAATAGATTATATGTTATACATCTTCATAGGTCAAGTGTTTTCATTCATTTTGTGTATTTTTTATATTTTTATACAAATGTTTTGTGCGTTATTATATATATTTCACATTTTTTACTCCAAATTATTACATTTTTTTAATTTTGTAACATATAAATACTTTTGTAACACTCTATGTAATAATTAATAATATTTAATAAATTAAGTATTTTTTATGGACACTCACCACCTCAAATTATATACTTATACTAATATTGTTACGGAGAAATAATATATGAGCACAAACATTAATGAAAATGATAATAAAAATACAGGTGTATATAAAACAATTAAAAAAAATGGTACTTTAAGCTACCGCGTATCAATCACATATCTTCGGAAGCATATCAGTCTTGGAAGCTATGATAACCCTGATACCGCAGCTAAAGTCTATCTTGACGGAAGAAATCTTCTTGACAATACAGATATTTCAGTCGAGAGCTATAATGACAGCTTCAGCATACCCTATCAGAAGTTTATAATACTGATTAATTTCCGTGATAATGGTTTATATCTTCCTACGCCTATATACATGAGGAAGAAATACTTTGAGTACTTCTTATCAGAGAATGAAATATTAAAATTTGACCGTGACGATTTGTTTTTTTACTCATCGCACAAAATCCAGAAAAAGGGAGGTTATCTTTTTGTCAGTGATTATGGAAGCCAGTATTCTATACTAAGCAGATATGGCATTAAGCCATTTTCAGTTTATGCAAGAGACTATATTATGATTAACAATGACAAGAATGATTACAGATACGATAATATCAAGATAATAAATCATTATATGGGTGTGACTGTCAGGGAAGGTGTATCAGGCTCTATGTATCAGGCTACAATACATATAAATGGCAATTATGTAATCGGTTACTACGAGAGTGAAATTATCGCTGCAATAGCATACAATAAAGCCGCCGACATTCTTCATGCCAACGGCTTCAAAAAACAATATATCAAAAATTATATTATCTCTCTTGATAAATCAGAATATGAAAGACTGTACAGAGCCATAACAATATCTGATAAGATAACCGGCTATCATGCGAGCAGCTCATCTAACATTCCCTTAAGCTCATCATAGCTAAGAACAGCATTTATTCTGGCTCTTAGCTTTGCAGAGTTAGGAAGTCCCTGTGTATACCATGCCACATGCTTTCTCATCTCATGTATTCCGGTATACTCGCCCTTATAATGTACCATCATCTCCGTATGTCTTAAGATCATGTCATGTATAGCCTTAGCATCTGGTCTCTCAAGCGTTTCCCCAGTAGCTAAATAATGCTTCATCTCACGAAAAATCCAAGGATTTCCCTTTGCTGCTCTTCCAATCATAACACTGTCGCAGCCCGTCTTATCTTTAATACTTATTATGTCCTCTCCTGTACATATATCTCCATTACCTATAACAGGTATATTGACATTCTCCTTTACCTGTCTTATAACATCCCAGTCTGCATGTCCCTGATAGTACTCTTCTCTCGTACGACCATGCACAGCAACGGCTACTGCCCCTGCCTCCTCGGCAATCCTTGCCACCTCAGGTGCATTTATGGTATCTCTTGTAAATCCAGCCCTTATCTTAATCGTCACAGGAAGAGAGCATGTATTAGAAAGTGCATACACTATATCTCCTATAAGCTTAGGATTCTTCATAAGAGCTGAGCCCTCACCATTATTTACAATCTTCGGCACAGGACATCCCATATTAACATCTATAAACGCAAATCCCCTGTCCTCTATCCTTTTTGCCTGCTCAGCCATAAGCTTAGGTTCACTTCCAAACAACTGCACACCGACAGGCTTCTCCCTGTCATCAGTCATAAGTAAAGGCTCTGTGTTCTTATTATTATAATACATACCCTTTGCACTAATCATCTCTGTATACAATATGTCACAGCCCTGCTCCTTGCATAAAAGACGAAATGGCAGGTCACAAATCCCTGCCATTGGTGCAAGTATGATTTTATCTTTAAAATCCATATTCTTACTCCGTTTTATTGCTTTTCATATATAAGTCTAAGTCCCTGTAATGTGAGATTAGCATCATATATATCTATAGCATCTGTATTTTCAGATATAAGCTTTCCTAAACCTCCTGTAGCAACGACCTTGATATTATCAAGCTGTGAGGCCTCCTTAAGCTTACGCACAATATATTCTGTCTGACCAATATATCCATAGAATACGCCGGCCTGCATACTGGAAACTGTATCCTTGGCAAGTATTGTCTCCGGCTTTCTTATCTCTATCTCAGGAAGCTTAGCTGCTCCATTCCATAATGCACTTGCAGCAAGTCTTATACCAGGAGATGTAGCTCCTGAATGAAAGCTTCCATCCTCAAGCACCAGATCATGTGTGGTTGCTGTACCAAAGTCAACAACAATTACAGGTCCTCCGTAGAGCTCATAAGCCGCAACTGCATCTACCAGTCTGTCTGCACCAAGAGTCTTTGGATTAGGAATAAGGACATTTATTCCCGTCTTAATACCAGGTGCTACAATTATCGGTTCAACATGAAGATACTTGATAATTCCGCTATTCAATGAATGCATTACATTAGGAACTACAGATGCGATTATAACTGCATCTATATCTGATAACGCAAGTCCCTTTAAGCTTAACCAGTCACCAAACATCATTCCGTATTCATCAGAAGTTCTTGATATTCCTGTCGTCATTCTGAATGTGTTGACAAGCTTATCCTTATCAAACAATCCAACTGTAATATTTGTGTTTCCTACATCAATTGCAAATAACATATTCCTACCTCATCACTTACAAGAAAAACGTCTGGAAATATGTCTCTAGCTGGTCAAATAATTCCCTCTTCGTCCTTCTTAGTTCTTTTATTTTCAGTGCACTTCCGATTTCATCATATAAGATATCGTCCTCATATGCATCTGTCGTAATCTGCAAATTACCATTATCATCAAATGTAAGTAATATAATACCACCTACATCCTCAGTAAACAAGACACACATTATCTGCAATTCCTGTTTCACCGCCTCCGGAAGGTTGGCGAAGTCCTCATTTAAATAGTATTTTTGTGTATATTTCGATGCACTACACAGTACAATATCATCCTGATACATAACTTCTCCTATTTCTAGTTAGCCTATAACATCAGCCATATCGTATAAGCCTGCCGGCTTACCTGCCAAAAACTTACCCGCTTCAATAGCACCCTTGGCAAATACTGACTTTGAATATGCTGTATGCTTAATCTCTATAACCTCATCTATTCCTGCAAATATAACCTCATGCTCACCAACTATAGTTCCACCTCTTACAGCGGAGATACCAAGCTCCTTCTTATCCCTCTTTTTTCTTACCTGTGAACGGTCATACACATAATCATACTCATTATTCCTTGCCTCATTAATTGAATCAGCAAGTGCAAGTGCAGTTCCAGATGGTGCATCAACCTTCTGATTATGATGTTTTTCAACAATCTCTATATCAAAGCCTGCTGGTGCAAATACATTGGCAGCCTCCTTAAGAAGTTTCATTATTGTATTGATACCAAGGCTCATGTTCGCTGATTTGAGTATTGCAACATCTTTAGAAACCTGTTCAATCATATTTAACTGTTCAGGACTTAAACCTGTTGTACAAAGAACAACCGGAAGATTTCTTCTTACAGCATAATCCAATAGATTGTCAACTGCAACAGCAGCGGCAAAATCAACTATAACATCTGCCTCAACATTACAATCATAGATATCAGTAAATACAGGATATCCATTTTGTCTATTGTCAATTACATCAATGCCTGCAACAATAGTTACTTCATCGTCAGATTTACATATGTCTGTTATAACCTGACCCATCTTACCATTGCAGCCATGCATGATTATCCTTGTCATATCTTATTCCTCCTAAAATGCAACGCCAAAATCACGCATTGCCTTCTCTAACTTAAGTGCATTATCCGGCTCCATCTCTGTAAGTGGCATACGAAGTGTTCCACCGCACATGCCCATAAGCTCTACTGCCTTCTTAACAGGTATAGGATTAACCTCACAGAACAAAGCATCACAAAGTGGTATTGCCTTAATCTGTATATCTCTCGCAGTCTTAACATCGCCATCTAAGTATGACTGAACCATCTCATGTGTCTTTTCAGGTGCAACATTAGCAAGTACAGAGATAACTCCGATACCACCAAGAGAAAGAATTGGCACTACCTGATCATCGTTACCTGAATACAAATCTATACATCCGTCTGCAAGGCTCATAAGTTTTGCTATTTGTGAAAGGTTTCCTGTAGCTTCCTTGATAGCAACAATATTCTTAACGTTCTTAGCAAGATATACTGCTGTCTCAGGCTGTATATTAGTACCTGTTCTGCTTGGAACATTATACATGATTATAGGAAGAGATACACTGTTGGCAACCTCTGTATAGTGCTTGATAAGTCCCTTCTGTGTTGCCTTATTATAATAAGGTGTTACAACAAGTAAACCATCAACTCCGTACTTCTCTGCCTCCTGTGAGAGATATATGGCAGTCTCTGTACAGTTAGAGCCTGTTCCTGCAACTACAGGTATTCTCTTATTTACAACCTCGGTACAAAAACGTATGCATTCAAGGTGTTCCTCATGTGACAATGTAGATGACTCGCCTGTTGTTCCACATACAATAATACAATCTGTTTTATGTGCAATCTGATACTCGATTACTTCTCTGAACTTATCGTAATCTACCTCTCCATTCTCCTTGAAAGGTGTAACAATTGCAACTCCTGAACCTGTAAAAATAGCCATTTTTATTCCTCCTTAAATTCTACATAATGAAAAAGGCTGGCACAAAGTGCCAACCTGAAATAAATCCCTTATTATCTCACAAGTAGCACTCCATCTTACGATGACAGTCATACAGTTATTCACTGCACACCCAGAAAAGCAAACCTTAGAATTCTGCCTCTCTTCGGCGACATCCCCTTTCGTCCATATTCATCTGATCTAAGTCATCCCATGGGGTACTTTTGAATATCGCGCCTCTACCATTATACATATTTTATTTTAAAAGTCCACATCTAGATTGATTATATCACCACGATATATATATGTCAATCTATTCAAGACATTCCATTTTACTAACAGAAACCTCATATGCAACTTTATTTACAATTTCATCATTTCCTATCTTTTTCTGATATTCCCTGCTCTGGATTCTTCCCCAGACAGCCACATGCTCTCCCACAGAAAGCTTACCTGCAAATCTGGCATTTCTTCCCCAGCATATACAAGGTATATAATCAGATTTGCCATACGCACGGTTCACCGCAAGCAAAATATCAGCAATTTCCCTGCCAAGCGGCGTCATTCTATAAATCGGTTCCTTACATATGTACCCATCCAGGTATATCTGATTTGGCTTATTATCTCTGTCATCCTCCTCGGACAATACCTCAATCTCACGAACAAACACAGATAAAATAAGACGATTCTTGCTCTCCTCATGCTTGTTGTATGATCTGAACTGTCCCTTTGCCAATACCTTCTCACCAATATGAGAATGTTCAACGTCAAATAATCTGTCTGACACCATAAGAGGTATCACATCGTGTGCATCGCTTAACCTGCTGACAATCAAATCAACCATATAAAATCCTTCCCCAAAAATTTCATGGCTGAATCTGAAATCTGATACGATTTCTCCTGCTACTACTACCTGATTGTTGTTTAAAATTTTCTCTGTCATACATTTCCTCCTTCATAATCCACGCGAATTATAAGCTTCGCGTCAGGCAAGGTTAATTTTTCCCCTCATACCATGCCCGCATTTTCTCACGGTAAATACATACCGCATTTTGTATACATAGAATATATATTCAAGTATGAATACATTTATGACAACTTTTTTAAAATTTTCTCTGCCTCAACACCTCATACGAAATAATCGCTGTGGAAACTGCGGCATTTAAGGATTCCACCTGTCCCTCCATAGGTATTCTTATAAGCTTATCAGCCTTGGCACTGACTTCACTGCTAAGCCCATTCCCCTCATTACCTATGAGAAATGCACAGGATGAATCAAAGCTGTGTCTGTATAGCTCCTCACCATCAAGATGAGCTCCGTATATAGTAATTTTCCTTTTTTTAAGCAAATCTATGTCACTACACAAATCATCAGATACATAAACCTTCATTCTAAATATAGAGCCCATAGTTGAGCGCACTACCTTTGGATTGTATATATCAACTGTGTCCCTGCTTATTATAATCCCCGTTACACCTGCTGCCTCGGCAGACCTTAATATCGTACCCATATTACCTGGATCCTGTATTCTGTCAGCAATAAATATAAAAGGTTTTTCACCCTCACCACATATATCCTGCAGCTTATACTTCTTCATTTTAACAACAGCCATAATCCCCTGTGGTGAATTAGTTCCTGCCATTCCAGCAAATACATTATCCTTAACATATAATAATTTATCTGTAGGAATATCGCTTATATCCTCGTCAAACCTGTCAGCCAAACCATAAGCTACAAAAACAGATACTATATCACATGAAGGAATCTCGCGAAACATTCTTATGCCCTCAACGACATACGTTCCGGTATCTCTTCTCTCACTGGCAGATTTCATAAGCTTTTTTACAGCCTTTACCTTATCATTTGACGCTGATGTAATTATCATATCACTTGAAATGTCCATATGTACTCTCCGTATTATTTATTTTCCCTGACAAATACATTGTCCTCACCATACAAACCCTTAAGCTCGGCGATAAGCTTGTCGCTTGCAATTACATTATACCGTGCTCCCATCTGCTTCATGGTTCTCTTAACAGGTGTTCCATCTTCATTTGACTTTGGCATAATCATTACAAATGCCTTCGTTCTTCCGTGATATTTGCCTAGAATACTGAGAAATTCCTGCTCTTTCATAAGATATTCCTCTATATCATAAAATCTAACCCACAGTTCCTTATTCTCAGCATTCATGTCGCTTCTTATCTCTTCAAAGGTATATATCTCCGATGCTTTAATCTTGGCATCCCTCTCCGAGATAGTCGCAGTTCCGGTAACCAGAATCTTAGCATCCTTTACAAGTATATCCTTATACTTCTTGTATTCCCTTGAAAATACAATAATCTCTACCGTTCCGTACATATCCTCAAGTGTCACAAATGCCATGTTGTCACCGTACTTGGTAGTCTTTATGGTTATCGCACAAACCATTCCGCCTATAGTATATCTGGCATTGTCCCTCGCAGTATACTCACCTGTCTCATCATCCTGCTTAAAATCATAAGATGCTATATTAACTCTGCTGCTTATAATATCTCTGTAATCATCTAAGGGATGTCCACTGATATATACACCAAGCACTTCCTTCTCCATGGCAAGAATATCCTCCTTGGAATATTCTCCCACATCAGGATACTTGACCTGAAACTCAGTCTTTTCCTCCTCGCCAAGGAAATCAAGCAATGACATCTGACCGCTCATAGCATTTTTCTTATCTCTGTTCACCTGGTCTAGTATATCCGGATATACCATGAGCATCTGCTTTCTGGTGTACCCAAAGCTGTCAAATGCGCCGGCACATATAAAACTCTCTATCGTTCTCTTATTTGCTTCCTTGTTACTTAATCTTGAGATAAAATCTTCAAGACTTTTAAATGGGCCAGCCAGCTTTATCTCCTCATGTATAACATCGGTAACTCCCTCACCTACACTCTTAACACCCGACAAGCCGTAGCGTATTTTTCCATTGCTGACAGAGAAATCACCCTGTCCCTCATTAATATCCGGAGGCAGTATCTCTATTCCCATATTACGACACGATTGTATATATGCTGCAACCTTGCCCGAATTATCTTTAACTGAAGATATAAGTGCAGCCATAAATTCTACAGGATAATGGCATTTAAGATATGCAGTCTGATACGCAACTACCGCATAAACGGTTGCGTGTGATTTATTAAATGCATACTTGGCGAAATCCGTCATCTCATCATATATCTTATTTGCAACACTCTCACTGATACCATTCTTTATACATCCTGGAATATTCTTTTCCTCATTGCCATATACGAAGCTCTGACGCTCCTTTAATATAACATCCTCCTTCTTCTTAGACATGGCACGTCTTACATTGTCGCTCTGTCCCATCGTATATCCTGCAAGCTCCATAACTATCTGCATAACCTGCTCCTGATATACGATACAACCATATGTCTGCTTAAGGAGATGTTCTAATTCCGGAGTATCATATGTAACCTCATCCGGATGCTCCTTACCTTTTATGTAGTAAGGAATAAAGTCCATAGGACCTGGACGATACAGCGAAATTCCCGCTATTACATCCTCTATATTTCTAGGCTTTAACTGCTTCATGAAGCTTGTCATTCCGGCACTCTCAAGCTGGAATACGCCCTCAGTCTTACCTGACGATAACAGGTCGTAGACAGCCTCATCCTCAAATCCTACATTGTCTATATCAATATCTATGTTATGGTTTTCCTTTACAAGCTTCACTGCATCCTGTATTACAGTGAGTGTCCTAAGTCCTAGGAAATCCATCTTAAGAAGTCCAAGCTCCTCTATCGTAACCTGACTGTACTGCGTTGTTATAGCACCTTCAGTTCCCCTTGCAAGAGGAACATACTCAATAATAGGCTTTCTTCCTATTACTACACCAGCCGGATGAGTTGTGACATGCCTTGGCAGTCCCTCAAGCTGAATAGCCATGTCAACCAGCTTCTTAATCTGCTCATCGCTGTCATAAAGCTCCTTAAACTCCTTGCTCTGTTCCAATGCCTTTGGTAAAGTCATCTTAAGTTCGGTAGGTACAGCCTTAGCAACTCTGTCACAAAGAGTATACGGAAGATCCATTGCTCGTCCGACATCTCTTATTGCCATCTTAGCTGCCATAGTACCAAATGTATTTATCTGAACTACGTTATCCTTACCATACTTTCTTATAACGTAGTCTATAACCTCCTGCCTTCTCTCCGGACAGAAGTCAATATCTATATCGGGCATTGTAACACGCTCAGGATTTAAGAATCTCTCAAAAAGCAGACTGTACTTTATAGGGTCAATGTTAGTAATCTCCAGACAATATGCCACAATACTTCCCGCCGAAGAACCTCGTCCCGGACCTACAGCAATTTCATTTTCCCTTGCATAATGAATGAAATCCCACACAATAAGAAAATAATCAAGGAATCCCATATTTCTTATGGTGTTAAGTTCATAATCAAGTCTGCCCTGAAGTTCATCCGTTATAACAGGATATCTCTTCTCCAAGCCCTTCTGACAGAGCTCCTTGAGATATGTATACGCGTCATATCCATCAGGCACATCATACTGTGGAAGCTTTTGCTCACCGAACACTATCTCAACATTACACATATCTGCTATTTTATTAGTATTCTCTATGGCTTCCTTGGCATATGGGAACAGCTTTTCCATCTCATCTGCGGATTTTAAATAATACTGTCCGCCATCATATCTCATTCTGTCCTCATCTGTCACAATCTTACCAGTCTGTATACAGAGAAGAATGTCATGTGCCTCAGCATCCTCAGCCTTTATATAGTGGGAATCATTGGTGACAACCATAGGAATACCAGTTTCCTTTGATAGTCTCATAACCCCCGCATTTACAATTCTCTGGTCGGGAATTCCATGGTCCTGCATTTCAAGGTAATAATTACCCTCACCAAATATATCGAGATAACGAAGTGCTGTCTCCTTTGCCTGTTCATAATTATTTCTTCTTAAATTAACTGCCACCTCACCGGCAAGACATGCAGACAAAGCAATAACACCCTCGCTGTACTCTCTTAAGACCTCCATATCAACTCGTGGTTTATAATAATATCCATCTATAAAGCCTCTCGATACAATCTTAGAAAGATTGTGATAGCCAAGGTCATTTTTAGCAAGCAGCACCAGATGATAATAACGGTCCTCGCCCTTAACATTTTCCCTGTCAAATCTTGAGCCCGGAGCGACATACACCTCACAGCCAATAATAGGCTTAATTCCTGCGCTCTTGCATGCCTTATAGAAATCAATAACACCATACATAACACCATGGTCAGTTATGGCAAGCGATTTCATGCCGAGCTCCTTGGCTCTTGCTACAAGCTCCTTTATCTTTGCCGAACCATCCAGCAGACTATATTCCGTATGCACATGTAAATGCGTAAAATCCATCTTATCTACCTTTCACAAAGCCCAAATACTTTATAAATGGGAACCATTTTGTCATCTTCTCTACCCTCAGAGGTATAACCTCTTTGTTCTTTATATATCTGAATGTATACTCCTCGCCATATTTAGCAAGCATCCTTAAATACTTTTCAAGCAGCCTTCTTGACTCAGGATGTAACAGCTTACCTGCACGTCCCTTCATATAATATTCCAAAGGCTGACTGTCTGTATAAGAGTCCTTATTGTAATTCTTACATGCAGCCATTCTGTCACAGAACATCTCAATCACATACTGCTTAGGCATCTTCATACCAACAAGTCCCTTAGACTTATCAACACTATAATCAATCCAATACTCAAGATGGTGTTTATTTCTTCCCTTGTGGTGTAACCATGCTGAAGTATAGCCCTTGTCCTCCCTCTCGGCATCATTAGGGCTTCTGTTTCCCTGATAGTACTTAGCACCAACTGAGAACTCCGTCCACGAATACTTTGATAAATCATGTAGTAAGCCCTGCTTATATAAGCCTACCGCAAAGCAATGCTTTCTTACAAGTCTCCTGTGATTATTAATAGTCTTTAAATGTTCTAACCACTTCAATTACAATACACTTCCCTTTCATTCGGATTTACTATACATCTCTTTAAGCCCGTCTGTCACGGTAACATTATTATCATAATCAATAAAAATCGCCTCAGCATTATATTTCTCAAGCAACGCTAAAGACTTCTCATATCCAAGAGAAAAACATGCTGTTGACAATGCATCACTGTAAAGTCCATTCTCACATACCACCGTGACCGAAGAGAGTCCCTGATATGCGGGATATCCTGTATTTCTGTCCAATATATGATGATATCTTTTACCATCAACCATAAAATATTTCTCATAATCCCCGGAAGTCGATACACATATATCTGCCCCTTCTGGAATAGTCAGATAACCTATCATGTCAGATGCATCACCTTTGGGATTTCTTATTCCAATATGCCAGTCCTTGCCTGAAGCCTTACTTCCATACACAAGCACACTTCCACCAACAGAAACTACTGCACCATCTACATCTGTATCTTTAAGATAATCCCTTACCACATCAAGGGCATATCCCTTACCAACTGAACCAAGATCCAATATCATATTATCCTTAGACATTGTAACTGTGCCATCTTCCAAGGTTATGTTCTCATATCCAACATATTCTAAAGACTTATCTATATCTTTATCTGTCGGTATAGTGAAGCTCCCACTGTCTGCCTCCTCTATATTCCAGACCTTAGCAAGAGGTCTTATAGATATATCAAGAGCACCCTCACTATCCCTACACACAGCAAGCGACATATCAAGTACATTATATAACTCATCGCTTATTACATATGGAACATTCTTCTTGTAATTGTTATTAACTGCATATAGCTCAGAGCCGTCGTTTCTCCATGAAATCAGCTCGTCATCCAGATAGTTGATACGTTCCATAAGCTCGCTGCTATAATCACTATTCTCCAAATCATTTCCATACAAATTAATGACAACGGATGTTCCCATTGAAAAATCATAAGTCGTAGCTGAGCCATCAGAATACTGTGT
>Ga0129311_1002240_pt1 | contig 12063 bp, 8 predicted proteins | sample Go1ome_FD_94435 | JGI IMG/M metagenome (GOLD analysis project Ga0129311, IMG submission 94435) | Western lowland gorrila individual fecal microbial communities from Wisconsin, USA - Go1022B metagenome | ecosystem: Host-associated > Mammals > Digestive system > Large intestine > Fecal | place... | reverse complement strand
GACTTTGATCTGCTTTCGGATGATGGAATGATGGACTATGTGCCGGGTGTGGATGATGTGGATCATTTTGATTTTGATGAGAAGGATATCGAACACTACCGCAAGGTCAATGAACAGGAAGCGGCTGAGAGGGACAGACGCAGAAAGCAGCGTGCGCTGGAGAAACAGCGTACTGCTCAGAAACAGCAGTGTGAAACAAAGAAATCAGATGAACAGCCGCAGGGGAAAAGACAGAATAAACAGGCCGCTAAGGCTGTTGCAGACGAGGTTCCTGTGAAAAAGACAAATACCAAAAAGAAAAAACGCCGCAGAAGAAAAGATGAAGAGACGGATATTGATGATATAGAACTGCGCCGTGAACTCAGTGAAAAGAAACGCACGAACAAAGAGATCATGCGTATTACGTATGTGATGATGCTGCTTTTCTTCGGAATGATCGGTTACTTTATTTACTTTGACGGCGTGACAAGCAAGGAAGTTATTAATAATCCGCATAACAGCCGTCTGGCCAAGATGGCGGACAGTGTTGTCAGAGGAGAGATTCTTTCAGCGGACGGAGAAGTTCTGGCAGAATCCATCAAGGATGACAATGGCAATTATTACCGTTATTATCCGTATGGATGTACATTTGCCCATGTGGTGGGAACAAGTGATGTGAACAAGTCCGGTGTGGAGCTGACAGCCGATTACAATCTGATTACGTCAGATATCCAGCCAGTGGAGAAGATTATTAATGAGATCAGAGGTCAGAAGAATCCGGCGGATAATGTGGTGACAACATTAAATGCCAATCTGCAGCAGGTTGCTCATGATGCTCTGGGAGACAGGGAGGGCGCTGTAGTGGCAATAGAACCATCCACAGGTAAGGTACTGGCGATGATTTCAAAACCGGACTACGACCCGAATTCGCTAGTTGATAATTATCAGGACATTATTAGTGATGAGAACAGCAAAGTTCTTCTGAATCAGTCAACGCAGGGACTTTTTGTACCGGGTTCCATATTCAAGATGGTGACGTCACTGGCATATCTTCGCAGCGGCGGTGACCCGGATAATTACAGCTATTACTGTGATGGTTCGATTTCACTGCAGTCTGACAGCGGTGACAGCTATATTAAGTGTTATGGCGGTGAAGAGCATGGACAGGTGGATCTGCTTGAATCTTTTGCAGAATCCTGTAATGCATCATTTGCCAATCTGGGGCTATCCATCAGTGTAGACAAAATGAATGAAGTGGCCAATTCGCTGCTGTTTAATCAGACACTGCCAACGAAGTTTACGACGGCTAAAAGCCAGTTCAGTCTGTCTAACACAGACAGCCAGTGGCAGATTGGTGCAACGGCTATTGGCCAGGGCAATACAGTTATTTCTCCGATCCATGCAGCTATGCTCGTCAGTGCCATTGCCAACGGCGGAACATTGATGAAGCCGTATGTGATTGATTCTGTTCAGAGCACGGAAGGTTCTGTGATTGAACAATATGAATCAGAGAACTATGGAACGCTGATGTCAGCTTCAGAATCTTCACAGCTGACCAAGATGATGAAGGCGGTTGTTGAAGAGGGTACCGGTTACAAACTTTCTGGCAAGAATTACTCTGTTGCCGGAAAGACAGGAACAGCGGAAGTTGTCGGAAGAGGCAACAATGCCTGGTTTGTCGGTTTTGCACCGGCGGATGATCCGAAGATTGCCATCTGCGTATTGGTGGAAGATGCCGGAACAGCCAGCAGCGAAGCGGTTCCTATTGCCGGAGAGATACTGGATGCTTATCTGAATAATTAAATGGACAGGTATTCCTTTACAAACAACAGGTTAAATTCCTGTGATATTATTGTAAAATACCTCAAAGCATTGTATACTAATAGGTAGAATACTTGATTGACACACCAATGAGCAGGGAGGAATTGCGATGACAAAGGCAACGAGCTGTGGCGGTGTGGTTATATTCAGAGGTAAAATCCTTCTGCTGTATAAGAATTACAGAAATAAATATGAAGGATGGGTGTTACCGAAAGGTACTGTTGAGGCAGGCGAAGAATTTAAGGAAACGGCACTCAGAGAAGTGAAAGAAGAAACGGGTGTAGACGCATCTATTGTGAAATATGTAGGCAAGAGCCAGTACAGCTTCAATACATCCCAGGATGTGGTGATGAAGGAAGTCCACTGGTATTTGATGATGTCTGACAGCTATTTCAGCAAACCACAGCGTGAAGAGTATTTCGTGGATTCGGGGTATTATAAGTATCACGAAGCTTATCATTTACTGAAATTTACGAATGAGAGGCAGATCCTTGAGAAGGCTTACAGTGAATATATAGAATTCAAGAAGAGCAATCTCTGGGGAAGAAAAAAGTATTATTGATCTATCTGTCCTGTGGACGGAACACAAAAGAGGGGATGTTGTAAAATACGGAGAGGTTGCAGTACCTTTTCCGGGTATGTCATTTTACGGCATCTTCTTTTGTTTTATTTGCAGAGGAGAATGAAATGCTGAGAGAAGTCGATTTAAATAAAAATCTTACCAAAAAAGAATACAAAGAAATGATGGATAAACTGGCGCCGAAGTTTGCTGCGCTTCAGCGAGAAGCGCGGGCTAAGGGTTTGCCGGTGATGGTTGTTTTTGAAGGATGGGGCGCATCCGGTAAGGGAACGATGATCAGTCGCCTGATACAGCCGCTGGATCCGCGTGGATTTAAGGTATTTACCATTCAGGCAGAAAATGAAGAAGAGCATATGCATCCGTTTTTGTGGCGTTTCTGGACGAAGACACCGGCGAAGGGGCGCATGCATATTTTTGACCGAAGCTGGTATCGGCGCGTGATCACAGAACAGATGGATGCGCCAATGGATCAGAAGCGCCTGGATGCAGCGTATCATCAGATTCTTTCATTCGAGGAACAGCTGTCGGCTGACGGAACATTGATCATCAAATTTTTCCTGCATATTTCTGCCGATGAACAGGAGAAGCGTCTGAAGAAGCTGGAACGTTCATCTGAGACGAAGTGGCGTGTGACCAAAGCGGACTGGAAGCATTTTAAGCAGTACAAGGCGTATCTGCCGATGTATGATCATATGCTGGAACAGACCGATATGTCATGGGCACCATGGCATGTCATTGAGGCAACAGACAGGGAATATGCAGCAGTGAAAGTCATGACAATTGTTGCTGGGATGATAGAAGAACGTTTGAATGAAGAGAATGCAAAAGAGAGCCGCAGTCATTTGGCAGAGAGGGCGCAGGAAGAATTGCCGGGTACGGAAGAGACAATGCGTACAACGGTTCTTGACGGTGTGGATGTCAGTCTGACAATGACAAAGGAAGATTACAAGAAGCGTTTATCTGTTCTGCAGAAAGAATTGACCCGTCTGCAAAATGAGATGTATCTGAAGCGGATTCCTGTTGTTGTGGCTTTGGAAGGCTGGGATGCGGCAGGAAAGGGCGGTGCGATCAAGCGTTTGACAGAGCCTCTGGATCCGCGCGGATACGAGGTGGTTCCGACGGCGGCACCGAATGATATAGAAAAGGCCCATCATTATCTGTGGCGCTTCTGGCGAGCCATGCCGAAGGATGGTCATATGACGATTTTTGATCGGACATGGTATGGACGTGTGATGGTGGAGCGTATTGAAGGCTTCTGTAGCCAGGCAGAATGGCGCCGTGCATACAGAGAGATCAACCAGATGGAGCAGAATTTGACGGACCACGGGGTGATCGTTCTGAAATTTTGGCTTCAGATTGATAAGGATGAACAGGAACGACGTTTTAATGAGAGAATGGAGGATCCTGAGAAACAGTGGAAGATTACGGATGAGGACTGGCGCAACCGTGAGAAGTGGGATGCGTATGTCAAGGCTGTCGATGAGATGATCCTGAGAACTTCTACTACCTATGCACCGTGGACGATTGTTGAGGCTGATTCCAAGTATTATGCAAGGATTAAGATACTCGAGACGGTTGTCCGGGCCTTAAAGAACAGAATCTGATTTCTGATGTAAAAAATAACACAAGAAAAAGTGATTTATCCATTGCATTCTGTTAAAAAATATTGTACAATAACAATTGCATCTGTAGCTCAGTGGATAGAGCAACGGTTTCCGGAGCCGTGTGCGAGGGTTCGATTCCCTTCAGGTGTATTTTTTTAACAGAATTCGCAGAATGATTCTGCAGTGCTGCAGATGAATGTTCAGGAATGAAAGCATCGTCATGATGAGTAATTGTATGGAGGAATAGAGAGGAATGAAAAGTCCATTAGGAGATAGAGAGAGCAGAAGAAACAGTTCTGCCGGTGAGGAGAATATAGCTATGAACCGAAACAGTATATTGATTATTATATTATCGGTTGTTGTCGTTGTTGCTGCCATTGCAGGTCTGGTGGTGAACCTTGGAAGCAAGGAGAATAAAGGGACGGCCGCCAATTCCGGCAGCTCGACTGCAGAGTCAACCATCAGTGTCGATGAGAATACCAATGCCCTTCAGGAGAATCAGTATCCTGCTGTAAATGAACTGATTGCCAATTACCGTAAGGCATTTAAAGAGGGCGATACAGATCTTCTGAAGAAGGTTTATAATTCTGATCAGGAGATCAATGCAGATGTATTGACAGCAACTTCACAGATTATTGAGGATTACCAGAATACGCAGTATTATACCAAACGCGGTCTGAATTCCGGAGAATATGTTGTTTTTGTATATGATGAGCTGAAGCTGGCCGGTATTAAGACACTGGCACCGAATCTTTCTGTATTTTATGTGAAGCCAGCGGATGACGGAACATTGTATATTTATCGCGGTGATTATAATGCGGCCACAGGTTCTTTTCAGTATGATGAGGCCACCCAGAATTACATCAATCAGCTTTACCAGGATCAGGATGTCATGGATCTTATTTCTACAGTGAATACCAAGATGGACAGTGCCTGTGCGAATGATTCAAGCCTGATGGAATTCATGCAGAAGGTGCGTTCTAAGACAAGTGTAACGAACTCATCATCTACTGATACCAGCGATACATCTTCAACTGAATCAGGACAGTCAGAGACTGAATCTGCATCAGAGACTGAGTCGGCCGGTGAGACAGAATCACAGACGGACAGCAGTACGGCTACACAGAATTAATTAGATGAACGAATGATAAAAGCTTTTGCTGGAGGCGTCTGCAGCAAAAGCTTTTTTTAACAGAGGTATAGAAATGAGTAATTTTAAAAAGGATATATTACATGAGAATGAAGATAAAGCAGATGTTCGTCTTAATCGTTTTCTGAGTGATGCGGGTTTTTGTTCCAGAAGAGAAGCAGATCGTCTGATTGAGGCAGGACGCGTGACAGTTGATGGCACGAAGGCTGAGCTTGGTACCCGGGTGAAACCGGGGCAGGTGGTCAGGGTTGGCACAAAGGTTGTCAGACAAAACGACAGGATGGTTTTGATCGCATTCAATAAACCGAGAGGAATCGTCTGTACGACTGACCGGATTCGCGAGAAGAATAATATTATAGATTATATTCATTATCCGGAGCGGATTTACCCGATCGGACGTCTGGACAAGGATTCGGAGGGACTGATTCTTTTGACGAACGACGGCACAATTGTCAATCATATCCTGAAGGCCAGTCAGTATCATGAGAAAGAGTATATTGTCCGGGTGAATAAAAAGATAACAGATGAATTTATTCAGGGCATGTCAAAGGGAGTGCCGATTCTGGATACGGTGACACGTCCGTGTACACTTCGGAGGATAGATGATTACACATTTTCTATTATTCTGACACAGGGGCTGAATCGGCAGATTCGGTATATGTGCCGACATTTTGATTACCATGTAACGAAGCTTAAGCGGGTCCGTATTATGAATATCCGTCTGGGCAGTCTGCCGGTTGGAAAGTGGCGGGATGTAACAGCGGAAGAACTTGAGCAGCTGAAAAGACAGTTTATTGCAAATGATCGCAGGAATCAGTCGAAGCGGAGGAAGAGCAGATGATATCAAAAGCAGATAGAATCAAAGAACTGACAGGAATTCTGAATCGGGCGTCAAAGGCTTATTATATGCAGGATACAGAGCTGATGAGCAACTATGAATATGATGCCCTTTATGATGAACTGGTACAGTTGGAGAAGGAGACAGGCATCACCCTCAGCAACAGCCCGACGATTCATGTGGGTTATGAAGTGTTGAGTGAATTACCGAAAGAAGAGCATGAATATCCGATGTTGTCCCTGGACAAGACGAAGGATGTACAGGTTCTTGCGGACTGGCTGGGGGATCAGACCGGAGTTCTGTCATGGAAGATGGATGGACTGACAATCGTTCTGACTTATGACAACGGAGAGCTTGTGAAGGCGGTTACAAGAGGCAATGGTTATGTGGGTGAGGTCATCACCAACAATGCCAGAGTATTTAAGAATGTGCCCCACCGGATTGCTTTTAAGGGAAAGCTGACACTGCGCGGCGAGGCGGTGATCAAGTATTCGGATTTCAATGCGCTGAACAGTCAGATTGAGGACAGTGAGGCGAAATATAAGAATCCGCGTAATCTCTGCAGTGGTTCGGTCAGACAGCTGAATAATGCAGTTACAGCGGAGAGAAATGTTTACTTCTTTGCATTTACCCTTGTGGTGGCTGAAGGCATGGATTTTTATAATTCAAGGATGCAGCAGTTTGAGTGGCTTTCCTCACAGGGGTTTGACGTAGTGGAGCATGTTCTGGTTGACAGGGAGAATCTTCCGGCTTATGTAGCAAAGTTTGCAGATCGAATAACGGATAATGATTTTCCGTCAGATGGACTTGTTTTGATCCTGGAGGATATTGCATATGGCGAATCTCTTGGTACTACAGCGAAGTTCCCGCGAAATGCCATTGCCTTTAAATGGGCGGATGAGATTCGGGAAACGCATTTGTTGGATGTGGAGTGGAGTGCATCTCGAACGGGTCTGATCAATCCGATTGCAGTTTTTGAGCCGGTTGAACTGGAAGGGACCACCGTATCAAGGGCAAGTCTTCACAATATCAGTATTTTGCGGGCGCTGCAGTTAGGCAGGGGTGATGTGATCCAGGTTTACAAAGCCAATATGATCATTCCTCAGATTGCGGAGAATTTAACCAGAAGTGATACGCTTGAAATTCCAAAGGAATGTCCTGTCTGTGGAAAGCCGACTGAAGTCAGATGTGTGAATGATGTTTCATCGTTGTATTGTGTTAATGAAGAATGTCCGGCCAAGCATGTCAAACGTTTTTCGTTATTTGTCAGTCGTGATGCTTTCAACATAGAGGGAATGTCTGAGGCAACGCTGGAGAAGTTTATACAGAGCGGTTTTCTGCGTGAGCCGGCGGATATGTTCCATTTGGATAGTTATCATGATGTGATTGTAGAGATGGACGGTTTTGGGGAGAAGTCTTATCAGCGCTTGATGGCATCCATCCAGAAGGCAAGAAAGGTGACGCTGGCGAAGCTGATCTACAGTCTTGGAATCCTGAATATCGGCCTTTCAAATGCACGATTACTTTGTCAGCATTACAGGAATGATTTACAGGCAATGCTGGCAGCATCAACGGAAGAGTTGACTGCGATTGATGGTATTGGCCCTGTGATTGCCGGCAGCTTTACAGACTATTTTGCAGATGAACAGCACAGGATAGAACTGAAGGATCTGCTGGGGGAAGTGGAGATTGAGCAGGAGAATTTCTCGGAAGAGGGTCGTGTTTTTGATGGAAAGGTATTTGTTATTACCGGTTCGTTGGAACATTTCAAGAATCGAAACGATTTAAAGGCGCTTCTTGAAGAAAAGGGTGCCAAGGTGGCGGGGTCTGTTTCATCTAAGACCAGTTATTTGATTAATAATGATTCGACATCAGCTTCATCCAAGAACAAAAGGGCCAGGGAACTGGGAGTACCGGTCATTACAGAGGAAGAACTGATAGATATGATAAAGAAGCCCTAAAAAACTGTTTTCCCTACCAAAATAGTATGAAAAAGGCTTGACGAATATGTGATGAAATGTTAAGATAAAAAGGCAAGTTTTCATTAAAAATGCGGGACATATAACATAGAGAATAATTATGCATATATATAAATATAAGAGACGGGGAGAGTTTCTGTCCCCCCTCGCTTTGGAAATATGTCACCAATGATAAATTTTGAATAATTGAAGGAGATGAGCAAAATGGATCATTTAGTTTATCTGGATCATGCAGCAACGACTGCTGCAAGACCTGAAGTCGTTGAGGCCATGCTGCCTTACTTTACAGAGAAATACGGCAATCCATCCAGTATCTACAGTTTAGGCTCAGAAACAAAGGCAGCTATTACACATGCGCGTGAGATTATGGCGAAGTCCATCGGTACAACGTCTGAGAATATATATTTTACAGCCGGCGGCAGTGAATCAGATAACTGGGCACTTGTTGCGACTGCTGAAGCATATGCTTCAAAGGGCAAGCATATCATCACATCCAAGATTGAACATCATGCGATTCTGCATACATGCGATTATCTGGCATCCAGAGGATATGAGATTACTTATATTGATGTCGATGAGAACGGTGTGATCAAACTGGATCAGCTGAAAGCAGCTATCCGCCCGGATACAATTCTGATTTCTGTTATGTTTGCCAACAATGAGATCGGAACGATTCAGCCAATTGAAGAGATTGGTGCTATTGCGAAAGAGCATGGTATTTTATTCCATACAGATGCCGTACAGGCTTATTGTCAGGTGCCTATTGATGTAGACAAGATGCATATTGATATGCTCAGCATCAGTGGTCACAAGATCAATGGACCGAAGGGGATTGGATTCCTTTATATCCGCAAGGGTGTGAAGATCCGCTCATTTATTCACGGCGGTGCTCAGGAACGTAAGCGTCGTGCCGGTACAGAGAATGTTCCGAGTATTGTCGGTCTTGGCAAGGCAGTTGAGATGGCAGTGGCTGATATGGAAGAACGTACATCGAAGGAAATTGAATTAAGAGACCGTATGATTGATGCCATTTATAAGAGAATCCCTTATGCACGTCTGAATGGTGACAGAACACGCAGATTGCCGAATAATGTCAACTTCAGTTTCCAGTTTGTTGAGGGTGAATCCATGCTGATCATGCTGGATATGGCACATATCTGTGCATCCAGTGGTTCTGCCTGTACATCAGGTTCCCTGGATCCATCCCATGTCCTTCTGGCGATTGGTCTGCCTCATGAGATCGCACATGGTTCTCTTAGACTGACACTGGGTTATGATAATACACAGGAAGAAATTGACGGTGTTGTGGATGAAATTGAGAAGATTGTTGCACGTCTTCGTTCCATGTCACCGTTATATGAAGATTTCATCAAGAAAACAGGAGGAAATAAATAATGTACAGCGAGAAAGTTATGGATCATTTCCAGCATCCGCGTAATGTTGGAGAGATTGAAAATGCAAGTGGTGTCGGCACAGTAGGCAATGCGAAGTGCGGCGATATCATGAGAATATATTTTGATATTGATGAGAACCAGGTGATCAGAGATGTCAAATTCAAAACATTTGGTTGCGGCGCCGCTGTTGCAACTAGCAGTATGGCAACAGAACTTGTCAAAGGCAAGACAATTTACGAAGCGTTGGAAGTAACCAACAAAGCGGTTATGGAAGCGCTTGATGGTCTGCCTCCAGTCAAGGTACACTGTTCTCTTCTTGCTGAAGAAGCAATTCATGCTGCCCTTTGGGATTATGCAGAAAAGAACGGCATCAAGATTGAAGGCCTCCAGAAACCGAAGAACGATATCAGTGAAGGTGAAGAGGAAGAAGACTATTAATGAATGATAAGGGAGGACTGCTGCGTTATGACAGATGATGCGGCAGTCCTTTTGTTACATGAGAAGGAGGATGCATATGGCATCGAAAAAGGTTGTAGTAGGTATGTCCGGTGGTGTGGATTCTTCTGTAGCTGCCTGGCTGCTCAAACAGCAAGGGTATGATGTGATCGGAGTGACCATGCAGATCTGGCAGGAAGAGGAGGATGAAATCGTCGAAGAAAACGGCGGTTGCTGCGGTTTATCTGCAGTGGATGATGCCAGAAGAGTGGCTGAGAGAATCGGTATACCGTATTATGTGATGAATTTCCGGGAAGTGTTCAGAGAGAAAGTTATTGACAATTTTGTTTCTGAGTATGAAAAAGGGCGGACACCGAATCCATGTATTGTTTGCAATCGTTATGTCAAATGGGAAGCACTGCTTGAGAAAGCATTGGCTCTGGGCGCTGATTATATTGCAACGGGCCACTATGCCAGAATCGTTCATCTTTCAAATGGCAGATATGCGATTGAAAAGGCAGCATTTGACAGAAAAGATCAGACGTATGCATTGTATAATCTGAATCAGCATCAGCTGGCACATACCCTGATGCCGGTGGGGGCTTATGATAAATCAGAAGTGCGTCGTATAGCTGGAGAAATCGGCCTGTCTGTGGCCAATAAGCAGGACAGCCAGGATATCTGTTTTGTATCGGACGGCAATTATCAGGCGTTCATTGAAGATTATACAGGCAAAAAATTGCCGGAAGGTGATTTTGTCGACAAGAATGGCAAAGTGCTGGGACATCACAGAGGAATCGGCGCGTATACCATTGGTCAGCGAAAGGGGCTAAATCTGGCCATGGGACATCCGGTTTTTGTCACCGGTATTAATCCCGAAGAAAACAAAATCATTATCGGTGAGAATGAGGAATTGTTCCAGCGAGCATTGTATGCATCCAATGTGAATCTGATGTCTCGTGCGTCTTTGGATGAACCGATGCGTCTGACGGCCAAGATACGTTATGCCCACAAAGCAGCACCGTGCACAGCCAGACAGTTGCCGGACGGAAGTTTATATGTATGTTTTGATGAGCCTCAGCGTGCGATCACACCGGGCCAGGCAGTTGTTCTATATGACGGAGATCTTGTCGCAGGCGGTGGAATTATCGAGAAAATTGCGCCGGAATTAGATGATGCGAGTTAAAAGATTGTCAAATTTGGATAGAACTGTATGAATAATCCTGGATTTTTTGCAAATAATGTACAGATGTAAAAACAAAAAACTTTAATTTGCGAAAAAATCATGAAAATTATGCAGTAATCTGCATCAAATTATAAGGATTGTTAAAAAATTAATAAAGTAGTTTTTTGTACTTGAAAAAAACATTAAAATCCGATACAATAGGGACAGAGCGAAAGTGGTAAGAAAATTCTTTAAGCTTTCAGCAAAATAATAAATAAATGATATACAATATCAGGAGGAGTTATTATGGCAGTAAAAGTAGCAATTAATGGATTTGGTCGTATTGGTCGTCTTGCATTCAGACAGATGTTTGCAGCAGAAGGTTATGAAGTAGTTGCAATCAACGATTTAACAGATCCTAAGATGCTTGCACATCTTTTAAAATATGATTCATCTCAGGGCAGATATGCCGGACATACAGTAACTGTTGGCGAAGACAACGCATCTATCGTTGTTGACGGCAAACAGATTACAATCTACAAAGAAGCAGATGCTTCTAACTTACCATGGGGTGACCTGGATGTTGATGTTGTTCTTGAGTGTACAGGTTTCTATACATCCAAGGCAAAAGCTGAAGCACATATCAAAGCAGGCGCTAAGAAAGTTGTTATTTCTGCACCAGCAGGCAACGATCTTCCTACAATCGTATACAGTGTTAACGAGAAGACACTTACAGCTGATGATAAGATCATCTCTGCTGCATCCTGTACAACAAACTGCCTTGCACCTATGGCAAAGGCTCTGAATGATTATGCTCCAATCCAGAGTGGTATCATGTCTACAATCCATGCTTACACAGGTGATCAGATGATCCTTGACGGACCACACAGAAAAGGTGATTTAAGAAGAGCAAGAGCAGGTGCTGTCAACATTGTTCCTAACTCAACAGGTGCTGCTAAAGCAATCGGTCTTGTTATTCCTGAATTAAAGGGCAAACTTATCGGTTCTGCTCAGCGTGTACCGGTTCCTACAGGTTCTACAACAATCCTTACAGCTGTAGTTAAAGGCAGTGATGTAACAGTTGACGGTATCAACGCTGCTATGAAGGCTGCTGAAAG
>Ga0129311_1002235_pt1 | contig 12084 bp, 9 predicted proteins | sample Go1ome_FD_94435 | JGI IMG/M metagenome (GOLD analysis project Ga0129311, IMG submission 94435) | Western lowland gorrila individual fecal microbial communities from Wisconsin, USA - Go1022B metagenome | ecosystem: Host-associated > Mammals > Digestive system > Large intestine > Fecal | place... | reverse complement strand
AGACTCTAATCTTTTACTGATCCTTATCCTTGTTTTTTTCATATACTCTGTTATTATAAAAATAAATACAAGTTCCGTCAAGAGATTCTTGATTGTTTTTTACGAATTCTTGATTATTTTTACGGATTTCTTAGCAGTTTATCAATGATTTCCAGAGTCTGTTCCTTACTGAAGACATATTCACTCTTTGGAAGAAAATGTACAAAATCCAAAAAGCTTGCACCTATGAGCGGTTCATCTATATGGATATTATAAATGCTTTCATCCTGCTGATCCTGTTGCAATGTAAAGATGTCAACTTTGTTCTGTGCATTTACACTAAAACTGAGATAGCGAGGCAACGATAATCGCTCCTCGTTTACGACTCTTCCCATAATTTTATCTTCTGCTATTTCATTTTTGAGATTTTCAACCAGCTGATACCGCTCCTCTTCCGTAACAAGATCGATCACTTGTCTTGGAATATCACTGACGATTCCGGTTTCCATAAATTCCTTCAAACCTGAAACAGTAAAAAATGTAAAATAATCCTTTGTTACAGACGCAAGTTCAGAAAACCGTCTCTGACTTTCTGCCACAAGCTCCTCTCTATATGGAAATTCTTTTTTTATCTTTCGCTCGATCAACTCATTTGTATAAAATTTCCCCATACAGGGCTGATTCATAAATGTATAATATGAACTCTTCTCAACCGTCTGTGAATATGCTTTCAAAACGGTAAAGATGTCCTTTTGCACAGTCATCATAGGAACGCACTTCTTTAATGCCTGTGTAAAATGAATTCCATAATGTTCCCGGAAATTCCGGAACGGTACTTCACACGCTTTTTCAAAGTTTTCAGAGATCAGAAGAAGACTTTTTCCGGTAATCATATAAAACGGAAACGGAACAGCCAGTATTTCAGATCTGCTGTAATAAAAATATGGTCTGTACTGTTCTGACGCTGTCAATACCAACGGCAGTACCCGTGAAAGGATCTTCATTCCCTCCTCCCTGTCAATCCCCTGATAAACAAGATAAGGAATAATATGTGTTACTTCCAGTCCGGTTTCATACTCACTGAAAATATTATACAGATAATACATCACAAATTCATCTTCAGCAGGAAGAAAAAGCTGTATCTGTGGTGTTTTTTCTTTCAATTCACAGTCGATCAGTCTTCTCATAATATTACGGACAGCATACGTTCCTGACCAGATCGTACAGTCATCTTTCCTGCTTTCTATACATTCTGCCGAAAACTCAGGTCTGTGTTTCTGATTTCCAACCGGAAGTTCTGATAATTCTTTCAGTAAATTCACAATCATTTTACGGGTATTAAAAAATTTTCTTCCCTGCATCTGCATATTATAATATTCCGTAAATACATTTTTCTCATGCGGCGACATATGAAAGTAATTCATCAGCTTTCGCATCGCAATATAGGAAAGTGTTCTTTCTCCACTGATCGCCTTATGCAGTGTTGTTCTTTCCACCCCTGCCCCTCTTGCAACAGCTGAAATACTTTCTCCTGTATTCTCTATCTGTTTTTTCAAAAAATCTCCAAATTCCGTCATATTCCGCTCCTGCTATCCTGGTTATTTCTTTTTGACGATCCAACGGACCGGATGTCCTTTCGCATCTGTTCTGTACATTCCAAATATAATCCCAATGCAGACAAATCCCTGATAAAACATAATTCCAACTAATTCAATCATCGCCAGCGGGTTCATGAAAATACTTTCAAATACACCTCCTATCTGCTTTTTTAACCCATATTTAGAAGCCACCTCTGCCGCTTCATCCTCAAAACCAAGCCATCTTAAATGAGAGCCATTTGCAGCTCCAATCCATGCCCTGAAAAGCAGCATTGCCCTTGAACGGCATTCCTCCTCAGGATGAAACTGTTCTGCTGCCTCCATCAGCGATGCTCCGCATTTTTTACATGTTACTTCTCCTTTTAATACAGTTGCTCCACACTTTGGACAATACATATCCTGTTCCTCCTCTTTCTCTTTTCCTTTTGTAATTTATTGATCATTCAACCAGGAAAATGCCAGGTCAAATGGTACTGACGCAATGTTATACAGCCAGCCTTCTGCGTCATCTTTATACCCTCTGTAATAATCTCTGTTCATCTGCCATGCCGGACGATAGCTGTGTTTATCGATCACTTTTTTCAGGGCAAAGGCAACAATCGCAACGATCAGGCTGACCATTGTATACGAACCACCATGAAGAAGAAACCATACTGTAAATAATACAGCTACGATCCCTACTCCAAAATATACTTTACTTTTTAATCTTTCTTCTTCATCAGCTAATACTTCTCCATATTTCTTTATTTCTTTCAAGGCTTCCTGCGTATAATCATCCTGATAATATGTATTCGCCAGAGTCACAAGCTGCATACACTGATCATAGTCTTTTTGATTCACGATCAGGACCATTTCTGATTCCGAATCATATTTGTAACAATAATTCGAGATTTCTATTAAGTTATATGCGGTATACTGCCGGTACTGCTGATCGGACGGATGAAGTTTCAGATAATCTTCTACCGTTCGTTTTCCCACATCATATTTCTCCGCGTGAAAATATAAATATGCCTGTTCTGCCGCAAACTGGGCATTTCCAGCAAACCTGTCCTTTGCGCTGTTAAGCAGTGTCTGTGCCTCATCATAACGTTCCATCAGAATCCTTGTTCGGATCCTCAGCCACCAGAGTACCACTGCATTCTGGAAGATTTCTGCTCCTTTATCAACTGCTTCAAGAGATTCCTTATAGTCTCCCATCATAAACAGGCTTCGGCTTATGATTTCATAAGGTTCCTCTGAATTCGCATGATTATCCAGAGCCTCCTGTGCTGCCTTTAGTGCCATTTCATATTTCTGCTGTTGAAAATATCTTCTTGCACGTTCCAATGCATCCTGGATTTCTTTTGTCTTTTCCCGATTGACATTGCCCGCTCTGACAGCTTCATCAAGCTGGATATCATAAGTTTTCCTGCTCGATGTTTTTCCCAGAATCTTTATTGCCTCCAGAATCAGTTTTTTCATCTCCTGAAGTTCTTTTCTCGTCTTCGTATCATTCGGATCTGTACTTCCTTCAAGCTGGGATACTTCTACTGATTTTTTCCCCAGCAGTTTTTTCAGTTCCTTTTCCGACATCGAACGGTCCAGATCAAATACTTCATAGAAGTCAACAAATGTCCCCTTGCTCATCTTTTATTCCTCCCATCCTATATTCAGCTTCCCAAGGTGTTGCTGTGCTGCTTCCACTTCCTGATCAGACATATTCGCAGAACGTGTTATCCTCATCTCACCCAGATTTTCATTATCCTGAAGATCTATCACATGTACATGGATCAGCGAATCTCCATCACAACTGATCACAACACGGATTGGTGCTCCCTTTGGCTTCGGTCTCAGCTTTAACTCTGCCTCTCCAACGATCGTTGTATACTTCAGTTCTGCCGACTCTCCCTGCGTTACCTGTAGCAGTATTTGCTCCTGATAATCTGCAATTGTACAATAATCCTGCTGTGCTTCTGCCGGAACAGCCGTGTTCTTCGGAAGTACCACCGAATTGATATCCTCTCCCATTTCCGACTGAATAACAACGCCTATGCCATGAGCCGTGCGATCAATAAATGTATACTTTTCCTCCAATTCCGGAACTGCCTCTTTGTCAACCGTTATCTCCGGTTCTCTCTCTTTCGATTTAACTTCCGCAGACTGCGCCTGTTTCTCTGATTTGTTCTTGACGCACTCGACCGCATGATAAGCTGCCCCGATTGCAACTGCCTCATCTGGATGTATATCCTGAGACGGCTCAATTCCGGTCTCTTCCAGGATCATGCTCTTAACCAGCGGGATTCTGGTAGATCCCCCTACCAGAAGAATTTTATCCAGCTCTTCATACTCCAGGTTTGCCTCTTCCAGAGCGGCATTCATCAGACTGGTCGTCTGAAACAAAATCGGTTCAATCATATTTTCAAATTGTTCTCTTGTCAGTTCTCTTGTGATTTTCTTTCCCTGTACCGCAACCGTAATACGTGCTTTGTTTCTTCCGGAAGACAGGGATTTCTTTGCATCTTCTGCTTTCATAAGAAGTTCCTGCATGGCATCCGCTTCCGCACTGACATCTACATTCTCTGTCTTTGCTTCCTGGATAAACCACTCAGAAATCTTTGTGTCAAAATCAAATCCTCCCAGTTCGGCATTTCCCATTGAAGACAAAATTTCAATCACATTATTGTCAAACTGCATGATACTTACATCAAAAGTTCCCCCTCCAAGATCATAAACCAGAATTCTTTTCTTCTCTTCATTCCCTTTTGTAATGCCATAAGCTAAAGCGGCTGCTGTCGGTTCATTAATGATCGACAGAACCGGTATTTTTGCCATCTTTGCTGCATCCTTTGTCGCCATACGCTGTGCATCTGTAAAATAAGCCGGCACTGTAATGACAGCTCCGAGAACTTCCTCACCGAGTGCCTGCTCTACATCATTTTTTATCTTTTTAAGAATGATCGCTGAGATTTCTTCCGGCTTGAATTTTACTCCATCAATTTCATAAGAAATATGGTTATTCCCCATATTTCTTTTCGCAAATCCTACAAAATGCTCTGGATCAAGCATACTCTCTTTCTTTGCATCTGATCCGACAATGATATGACCGTCTTCAAACAGTACGGCTGAAGCCGTAATATTCTCGCCTTCCTGGTTATCAATAACCTGCGGATTTCCGTTCGCATCTATATATGCGGCAACAGAAAAAGTCGTTCCAAGATCAATCCCTATGTATTTTCCCATCTTTTTCATCCTCCCCTAACCAAATATTCCGAAAAACTTTTTCTTACGTGGCGGCTCTTTTATCTCTCCTTTTCCCACAATCACATGAAAACTTTCCCTGAACCGACCACTAACATTTTCTACCAGGATCTCAGCTTCGCCATCCGATACACCCGTGACCGTATTTTCACCTGCATTTGCTACCATAAGATTACTGCTTGTAAAAATCAGTTTCCCGTCAATCGCCCCTTCAGGTTCTGTTTTACACAGGATTTTCTTCGTTTCTCCAACCTTCAGTAAAACGCTTTTTCCTGCTTCATCCGGTAACTTCATACTTCTCAGATATGGTTTTACTTCCAGCTGACAGTATGTTGCCACACTCTCCGCGGCACAATATATCCTGCATGTACCTGCAGTCAGAGCCGTGACTGTCCCGTTTTTATTTACAACTGCAACTTCACGGTTATCACTGTACCACTGCAGTTTGTCTGTATTATCTGCATCTGCCGGATAATACGTGCAGGTCAGAGAAACCACACTTCCAACTCCCACCATCTGGCTGTAATCTGACAGATCAATTTTCCGGATCCGATTTCTTTCATATACTTCAATCTCAAGCGTGTCAAACGGTTCTGCCATTCCCTTTTCATATACCAGAATCTGTGTTTTCCCGGCTTTTTCTCCATAGATCCTCTGTTGGGAACAGCTGACGATTCCCGGAATACGGCAATCAAACACCAATCCAGGAATCTTTGCATTCTCCGGTTCTGTCTGGATCAGCACCGGTACACTGCATCCTCGCTCGATTTTATTTTCCACCTGAATATATACACAGGGTTTCACAGACAGCAATGCCTGTAATTTTCGTTTCATCTGCAAATCTTTTACACATTCTGACAACGACAGTGCATAATGGGCAAAACATTCCGCCAATGGAAAAAGCAGCAGACATTCAAATACAACATCAAAAAAATGATTCTCATCTATCCCATATATGAAAGTATTCCCATCCACTTTACAATAACCCGGCTCTGTTTTTTCTGACAACAGAAACGAATATTCCCATGGAACGTCTGTATCTTTCATGGCGCTGACACCTGTTTCTTCTGTCAGAAAAAACGGAACACTTTTTACCGGCAGATGCTTCGTATCTTTTTGCTCTGTCATATGAATCTTTACAGTACAATACTGGTTATGGACGTCAATCTGCTCAATTTTGTGTTTCCACTTTTCCAGCATTTCTCTTCTGCCCACAAATACAACATCAATAACGCCTCCTGGCAGACGTATCAAATGATTACTTTTTATCATTTTACTCAGCTCGATCATCCGCTCCTGTATCGTCTTGGAAAGTTCATACTTTCTGGTTTCCATGCGTATGCAATGTGACTCTTTGTCAAATTCCCGACTCAATATTTTCGCCTCTTCATCCCGTCCCTGATAGATCACACTGTAATCCTCACCAAGTTCACGATATAATAATTCAGGCAGAACCGTGCACCATTTATAAAATGGTTCGTTCATATACTGTAATAATGCACTGTTCTGTGAAATCATATTTTTCCCATTCAGTAAAACTGTCATTTTCTCTGTATAACAGGAATAACTGATTAAAAACATATAATGATTCATCTTTCTCCCGCCTCTTTATCCGTTCCTCTTTATTTTTTATAACTCCAGTTCATCCTCCTCATGATCTGGTGCATCCAGATCTGAATACAGCGTCCTCTCACCATCTTCTCCATGTGTCTTTGCATCCGGATCCTCATTACCATCAGTCGCGCTCTCGCCATTGTCCAGCTTTTGTCCATTCTCATCAAGATTATATTTTTCACGCATATCTGCTGCAACCTTTGACTGTTTTTCCAGGACATCTGCTTTCTCTTCAGGAGACAGCTCCCAGGATGGTTTTGATGAGTTTTCTTCCGGCTTCTCACCTTCGGATGTTTCAGATGTCTCAGCAGCTTCATCAGTTTCGTCAGCCTCGGACGACTCTTCACCGCCATCATTTTTGTCGAACAGAGACTTGAAGAATTCCTTGACCTTGTCCATAGCTGATGCCTCTTCATCTTTCTCTGTGTCTTCGGTTTCAAGTGAATCCGTCTCTCCTGCATCTTCGGTTTCATCCGCATCTTCGATTTCATCCGCGTCTTCGATTTCATCTGCGTCTTCGATTTCATCCGCATCTTCGATTTCATCCGCATCTTCGATTTCGTCTGCGTCTTCGATTTCATCCGCGTCTTCGATTTCGTCTGCGTCTTCGATTTCATCCGCATCTTCGATTTCATCCGCATCTTCGATTTCATCCGCATCTTCGATTTCATCCGCATCCTCAATCCCGTCTGCATCTTCAATATCGTCCGGATTTTCCACCGAGCTCTCTTCTACATCCGAAGTATCTTCAAACTTACCGATCTTCATCTTTCTTCTCCTCCTTCAAAAATCCAAGCATGATCAAATCTTCCACACATATCTTCGATTTATACTGCACTGCTGCATGCTGATCTTCGGTTTCATCAAATGGCTGTGCTGCGATCACACTTTCCGTTACATAAAATGGATGCTGCACCTCATAGGTATGATGCTCCAGCTTATCTTTCGATACGATCAGATGCAGTTCCTCATAATCTGTACCGGATTCCGTAAAATAACTTCCTTTTTCGGTTCCCCATCTTTCGATGATCTTTCCTTTCGAAAGAAGAACTTCCTTTTCTGTATTTTCTACTGCATCTATCTCATAATTCATCAGCCCATCGGAATGTATACCTGTTTCCAGATATTTACCTGCTTTTGGATCATCCAGATTTCTATATGCTTTCTCATTGACATATCCTGGATCATTTTCCCATATATCCTGCAGTTCCTCTTCCTGATATTCACTGATCTCCTCCGGATTCTTTGTCAAATCCGGTATTCTTTCTATCTTTTTCATACTGAATCCCCGACTAGATCAAATTATTTTTCATATTCCCCCATAACAACAGATATTTACTTCCCCTGTTATTTCCATAATTACTCTTTACAAAGAGGATATCCTGAATGATTTCCCGAAGCATCGCCTTATCATCCACATAAGCATACATTGAAAACGCACTCTCGAACCGTTCCAGCCATGCTTTCGACCGTTCCAGTAATTCATCCTGTACTTTCCTGGTATACCACTCCGGACTCTTTTTTCTTTTATTTTCGATTTGAAGGATACTGTATATTTTCTTATCATCAATCACTTCCAGTAGTCCTTCACATCCTGAAATGCGAAGATATAATTCTCCGATTTCCCCGACTGTTAACCCATTCCCATTTTTCATAAGCATCCGGCTCATAACGCCAACAATTTCCTCGAAATCCTTCTTCTTCTCATCATCGATCACCGACTGTTTGATAATCTTCTTCATGGCGATCAGCGAAAACTGCTGTTCTTTCTTCTGCCTGTATAGTTCTTCAATCATTTTTCCTTTCAGGCTTCGGATTTCATCAGGCATTGGGCGTTTCACCTCTGCTTCATAATGATTATCCCACATATCGATTTTCATCAGCACCGGAGTCAGCCATCCTTTTTGAAATGTAGCGGCAACCCCTGTTCCAAGTCTGGACAGTTCTTTCGCCTGGTCTTCATCCAATGACAGCGCACTGCTCAGTTCTTCACAGGCATCTTTTGCCGGAGTATTCATAATAATCTTAGTTGAGGTATTCTCAATTGCTGATGTATCCACCGCCATAGGCGATTGGTCTATGATGATAAATCCTTCTCCATAAGTACGCATCTCTTTGATCGAATTACTGATCATCTCCACTGATTTCCCTACAATGTTGGCTCCTTCCTGGCTTTGGTCTTTGCTCGTCCTTTTAAGGATATTGTGAGCCTCTTCCAGTACCGTTACATGTTTCAGACAGGAATCCCTGCTGTCATTTCCTGCCTTTCTCACTGACTGGCGGTACTCACCAAGACGCATGATCAAAACCCCCATCAGCAATGCCACCGTTTCTTCAGAACCAATGTCACTTAAATCAACAATCGCATTGGAATCAAATAAAACAGAATCGGATATTCCTTCACTCCGTTCAAAAATCAAGCCTGTAATCCCACTGGTCATGGATTGCACACGTGTGAGCAATGCCCCCTTATAGTCTCCCTTTGAATCGGCCGAATAATCAGAGCTGTTAATGATCACCGGCAAAATCTCAAGTACATCCTTAAACACCGGATATTTATGATCGGAAATTCCTTCTATCCACACAGAATTCATAACATCCCAACCACATTTTGTATAAGACCGTACCACAGCCTCCTTTAAAATTGCCGGCATAGCTGCATACAACGCCCAGGATGCGTTAAAAATCTGGATCAGCTTCTCAATATGCGTCAGAACATGCAGATTTTCAGGAAACTGAAACGGATTAATGTGCAGCATCTTATACACATTCGGATCTGTATTAAAGATACGGATTCCCTTCAGCCCTCCAAAAACCTGTTTGTATTCTCCTTTTGCCGGTTCAATCACCATCATATGTACATCCTGTTTTAACAGGTTATCCAGAAGCTGATAGGTAGCGTAGGATTTACCAGATCCGGATGACCCGGTAATAAAACAATGTGATGCCAGCAGATCCACATCCATAGGGACTCTCATTTCTTCCTTTAATCCCATATGGTAAATATTTCCAAATTCCATGAATCTTTTTATCCGGCTGATGTCTTCAAAAACGACCGAACGTCCAAATTCCGCCATTTCTATCACAGCCACACCTGGCACGGATTTTCTTGGCAGTCCCAATGAAATCGGAAGTTCTTTTCCGTTAATCATATTAGTTGGTGTCACCCTCTGTGCTTCATAACTGTCATATGCCGGTATTTCTGCTACAGGATGAACCAGATATTTTACGTTATCGACAATTTTCTTTATTTCATCTCTGAGACCGATATTCCAGATATTAATGTGTGCGTTTTCTACGGATGACTCCTGTCCCATCATAACAGATTTATATACATTCGCAGCCTGAACCGTTACCGCTATATCATCAGAAAAGAAATACCCACAGAAATCCCACATCCCATACGAAGCGGAACAGTCTATCCTTTTCAACTGCGTATCCGCCTTGTCCATAAGCTCCTGTACACCCTTATTTTCAAATTCCAGCGAGGTTGTATCCGTATCGCCAACTGAATGTCCGGTTCCTTTACTTGTGGATTCGGAACTTGATTTCCCCGTGCTTTTGGAAAAATTGCGGCTGAAAGTGCTGCCGGAGGTATATGAAGAAAAACTTCCAGATGACGAAGAAGAATTGATACTGAATCCATCCCCACTTGCACTTGATCCATAAGAGCTGCTTCTATTTCTTCCCGATGATTCCGAAGTTGATGTACCGTTCGAATTACCCACACTGGTATTTACAGACTCCGACAATGATGTTGATATATTTTCATTGACAGAATCCGTTTCACTATGTGCAAAAGAAACGGATATCTTTGCATGAGGCGAAAGACTGGAATATAATTCCTCATATCCATGCTTTCTGCGCGCCAGTGCAACTGCATCTACCGGAACTGCCAGAAGAATCGCCGTATATTTTTTCTGGCTCATACTTCCGATAAATTTCTCCATTCCCTGGATAAATCCGTCTTTATCCTCTTCTCTTTCTGATGGGATCAACGAAACAGCAGCTAAACTTTTCGGTATCACATCCATCGTGCTCATTCCCTCCAGAAGTTTTCTCTTTTCATCCCCTGTCAGTGATTCTGACAGATCAATCCCTGGAAAATTACCTTTTAATACCGAGCTTAAAGTCTCACCTGCAAGATCTGCGCTATCCTCTGACCGCACTGCAATAAAAAACTTTACTTCCTTAACATCTGAGCAAATAATAAGTGCTACCGCACTATTCATATTATGCAGACTGCTGTATACGCTGATCAGCTTGTCGTTAATCTGTTCTTCCGGATCATATACAAGCTTTGAAATCTGAAAAAATCTCAATTTTGTCACATCTTTAATAACCTGATCTGGTTCGTATACAATTCCGGCTGAAAAATGATCCAGATATTGCTGTGTAAGATACATATCTGCCACTGCAAAACTTTGTGCCAGCTTTAGTTCATAAGCTGTCTTCCTTTTCTGTTCAGCCCACTTTTTCTGATAATCTACATATTTTCCGGTAATTGTACTACCTGTATTCGTCAGTTCCTTCATACTTATTTCTCCGATGGATATTTTATTGATTTCCAGTATCCGGTTTCAAAATTCTTATTATACAAAACACCATAAATCTTTTGATACCGGATTGCTACGTGCTTTGCACTCTCGCAAGCAAGCTTGCATCGGCTTTCTGACCTTTTGACCCTGGTATCATCATCATAAATTAAATTTTAAATGATAAAATTTCAAAAAACAATCTGTGACTCGTTTGTGGCACAAATCCTCTTGTAACTTGTCACATGCCGAATCCTTCTGTGTCTGCTTATAGTACCTTCTGTTTCACAACACATTATCCAATCCCCCGTGCAATATTTCACAGCATACAAAAATCGCTGCATCCCAGTATATAATTGATATACAAAGGATTGCAGCGATTTTTCACGCAAAGGCTTTATTCAGAACTGATTTCCGTTATCTCTCAGCCATTTTCTATATTTTTTATAGTCCGGCATCCACGTCGCCACGACCTTCCAGAATGCAGCAGAATGATTCATTTCTCTACGGTGTGCCAGCTCATGCACCACAACATAATCCAGTACTCCCGGAGGCATCAGCACCAGCTTCCAGTTGTAATTGAGATTCCCCACGCTGCTGCAGCTTCCCCATCTGGTCTTCTGCTCCCGGATGGAAATACGCCCATAGGTCACACCCATTTTCCGGGCATAGTATCCGGTCCTTGCACCTAATACTTCTCTTGCCAGATTCCGGTAATATTTCTTTTCAGCTTCTGGCATCTCTCTCTTTTCCTGTCGCTTCATTGCATTTTCCTTCTGAAGCTTCACCTTCTGCCGGATCCAGTTCTCTTTTTCCAGAAGAAACCGTTCGATCCGCTTTTTCTCACAGGAATAAGGTGCACGAACCGTCACATTTCCTTCCCGGTCAACTTCAATTCCAATACTGCGCCTATCTGACCGGATCAGATGATATTCTATGTCCACGACCGGATCACCGTTACTGAAAACTTATAAAAAGTTACAAACTTCTATGTTTCTTTCCTACTTCAACGAGTATGCTTTTGATGATATAAATATCTATCTACTCACAAGTTCTTGTACTCTCCATAGGCGTAAATTCCGGACTAACGTATCCGTACATATTTGCATTAACGTTTCAGT
>Ga0129311_1002233_pt1 | contig 12090 bp, 9 predicted proteins | sample Go1ome_FD_94435 | JGI IMG/M metagenome (GOLD analysis project Ga0129311, IMG submission 94435) | Western lowland gorrila individual fecal microbial communities from Wisconsin, USA - Go1022B metagenome | ecosystem: Host-associated > Mammals > Digestive system > Large intestine > Fecal | place... | reverse complement strand
GTCTCAACGAGAGCCTCCTGGATAATACCGTCCTTTACATTAAGGGAAAGCTTACAACAACCCTGCTGAGGTGCACACCAACCAACACCGTGTGTGTAACCAGAGATGTCTTTAACTTCTTTTGCCTGTACCCACTTTGCTTCCTCAGGAATAGGGGCTGCACCGTGGTGAACCTCCTGAGTGATAGGGCACATATTCTTTACTTCTGTTGAATAAATCATCTTGTGACTCCTTTCAGAATTTTTACTAAGTGAAGAAGTCGCCATCCTTCTTCGCACATATATAATAGGGCATAAGCCCTTCAAAAACAAGTCAAAATCCCTCAAAAAAAGCCACAAGGTCGACAAAAAGTGGAAAAATTTACATTTTGTGATATACTGCATAGGCTGTGAATTACTCCGACTTATAGAAGTCGGAGCTTCCTGCTTCAACCACTACTGCATTGATTGCGATAATACGCAGCTCAACGTCTTACACAATGTCCACAGGCGTATAAGTTAGGGCTATTCCATCCCTACTATATATTTAGTTTTATTCTACTACAAAAGATTCGTTTAGTATTCGCAATCCTTCACGTAAGATGTTGATAGCGGCGTTCTGGTCACGGCTTATTGTAAGACCGCAATCGCATTTCATTGTACGAATAGTGAGATTTTTCATCTCAGGATGTATCTCTCCACAACAATGACATATCTGTGATGACGGAAACCACTTATCTACTTTTACAAGATATTTGTTTCTTTCTGATAATTTATATTCAAGCATCGACAGAAACATACCATATCCGTTATCAAGAGTAGCTTTACCGTTACCAAAACCTTTATTTGACATAAATTTCATGTTCAGAGATTCTACACATACAACATCGTACAAATTGGCTATCTTCGTAGATATTTGATGCAGGTTATCAAGTCTCTGATTTGATATGTGTCTATGGATTTTATTTAATTTACGAAGCTGCTTTATATAATTCTTAGACTTAATTTCATGTTTCCTAGCGCCTTGCATACGTGACAGCCTACGTTGTGCTTTTGCAAGCTTATCGTGGCTCTCACGATAGTATTTATGGTTAGTACCAACGTTACCATTATTATCTACGTACAGACCATCAGAAGCATAGTCCAAACCGATAGCATTGGTTGTGTCTGCTACATAGGTATTTATAGTATCTGCAATCTCAAACAATACAGAAATATAGAACTTCCCATCAGATTCCTGTGTTACAGTAGCTGATTTGATACTCCAGTTATCATCAGGTTTACGATGGATAATAGCTTTTACATGACCTATTTTAGGGAGTCTAATGCTATTGTTAGTAATGGCAACTGTACCTTTTTGATTATTAGTAGTATATGATTTACGGGTATGCTTAGCTGATTTGAATTTTGGAAATCCATTATTCTTCTTACGGGATTTGCTAAAACAGTTACGGAATGCTTCCTGTAAGTCCATTTGTTTATTAGCAAGAGCAAGGCTATCCACTTCTCTGAGATATGGGTAATCCTTTTTGTATTTGGCAGGTGTTACAGTAACAAACTTACCTGTAGACTTGTAGCTCTCAATTTTATCGGAAAGCATGAGGTTATAGACCTTGCGGCAACAACCGAAGGTCTTGGCAAACATAACACTTTGTTCAGTTGTAGGATATGCTCTATACTTAATTGCTCTGTTTGTCATCTTTCTTACCTTGAGATTGTATATACTGCTTGATAATGTCTACGGTAGCACCGCCAGTGGTCAGCAGACAAAAACTCTGTGACCAGAACATCTCTTTCCAAAGAGATTTACGTATCTGAGGAAACTCTTTCTTGATAAGTCTGCTGCTTGCAGATTTATACGCATTGATAAACTTACTTATCTCGGTGTTGGGGTGTCCTCGGAACAGGATGTGAACATGGTCAATGTCGTGATTCCATTCCTCTAACGTAATGTTATATGTAGGAGCAATCTTCTCAAATATCTCTTTGAGACGGCTTGAGATTTTGTCATTTATCACCTTATTGCGGTACTTTACACACATGATAAGATGATAATGCAACATGAATACTGAATGATTATTATTATCTAATTTCATACCACTTACAACCTTTATTATGTATAAGACTGAATTGTGATTAGATTATAATATTATCAGATACCAAAGTCAAGAAACGCCGTGTTTATCGCAATTCATCCCACCACCTATAGAGGTGGGGGATTTCTTGCTCACGGCGTGTTAAACAAATAAGGCGAATATGTGCCTAAATTAAGCAAATGGAATTGCTTCTTCTCTCTCTTTGTAGTAATAAGAGAAAGGCTATTTTGCCCTCAAAAGAAATGATTTTATAAATTTTGCAAGATACCTTGCAGTTCAAACTGGCAAGATTACTTGCAACTCATTTTGAAAGGAATACAGAAATGAAAATCGATGTAGTCGCTGTTGGTAAGGTTAAGGAAAAGTTTTTTCGTGACGCTATCTCAGAGTACTCAAAGCGTCTTGGTGCTTACACAACTTTAAAAATCACTGAAGTTGAGGATGAAAAGACTCCGGAAAACGCAAGCGATGTACAGAATGAGCAGATTAAAGCCAAAGAAGCTGAACGTCTCATGCGTGTCATCAACCATACCAAAAATACAAACGAAACAATCGCCCATGGTCCTGGTACTGATACCATGATCATCACCCTGGAAATCAATGGTAAGAGCTATACTTCCGAAGGATTTGCTGAGCAGATTGCAGACCTGACAAATCACGGCGTCAGCCACCTTATCTTTGTCATCGGCGGTTCCCTTGGTCTTCACGAGACGATTACTTCTCTCTCCGACTTAAAGCTTTCTTTCTCACAGATGACATTCCCTCATCAGTTAATGAGAGTTGTTCTTCTTGAGCAGATTTACAGAGCTTTCCGCATCAATCGTGGTGAGCCATACCACAAATAATCCTTCACGCAAGTCACTGCTCATCCCATGGAGCAGCGTGCAGAAGTATCCAATTATATATGCAAATAAGCGATTATATATGCAAATGAGATGCTCCGGATTTCCTTTAGAATCCGGAGCTTTTTATTTTATCCAATGAAATAGACCTGACTTTTCAGCCAGGTCTTCATCTTCTGTTGCGAACTGTCCCACCTAATTTAGATGAAACTTACTATTTTTATTTTATTTACAACTCATTTGCATTGAGAAGAAGTACTTTTCGAACGCAGCTGCATGAGTAGAAATACACGCCAAACTCATTAGCCTGGATAGGATTTATTCAGGCTTTATGCGTTAATGTTTTATCATTCCTTACCGTTGAAGCAGTATGTGCAGATCTTGTCTGGGTCGATACCGATTGACTTAACCATATCGTCAATACGGTTGAAGGCAAGGGATGTGAAGTTGAGCTTCTGACGAATCTTCTCTAGCATCTTTGCGTAACGATCTGAATCTGGATTTGCGTAATCGTCAAGAATTGTACGATCTACATTGTCACCCTCTTCTTCTGCGATAACCTGACGAGCAATCAGTTCCATCTCGGAATTTTCACGAGAGAAGTTGATGTACTTACAGCTGTAGAGAATTGGTGGGCAGGCTGGACGAATGTGAACTTCCTTTGCACCTGCATCGTAAAGATACTGTGTTGTTTCACGGAGCTGTGTTCCACGTACGATGGAGTCATCGATGAGAAGAAGTCTCTTACCATTGATGAGTTCTGTTACAGGAATCAGCTTCATATGAGCAATCAGATTTCTCTTATTCTGATGTGTTGGCATAAATGAACGAGGCCATGTTGGTGTGTACTTAACGAATGGACGGCCGTAAGGTACACCGGATTCATTGGAGTAACCAATTGCATGTCCAATACCAGAATCAGGTACGCCGGCTACTAAATCAATGTCATCCTTAGTAAAGCCATCACGCTTAGCCATTTCTGCACCACATCTGTTACGTACAGCTTCAACAGACTGACCTTCATAAGAAGCAGCTGGGAAGCCATAGTATACCCAAAGGAATGAACAAATCTTCATATCCTTACCAGGGTCAACAAGTGTAACTACCTTTTCTGGTGTCATTACACAGATTTCACCAGGACCAAGTTCCTTGTACTGTGTATATCCAAGATTTAAGAAAGCATAGCTTTCAAATGTTGCACAGTAGCCTTCATCCTTCTTACCAAGGATGATTGGTGTTCTGCCGTACTTATCACGTGCAAGGTAAACACCAGTTGTTGTAAGCAGGAGGATTGTCATAGATCCTGCAATCTTTTCCTGTGCATATTTAAGACCATCAATCAGATTGTCTTTCTGGTTAATGAGGGCAGCTGTAAGTTCTGTCTTATTGATATCTCCACCGCTCATCTCAAGGAAATGAGCAGGACCATTACCACTGAAGATTTCTTTTACAAGCTCTGCATCATTGTTGATCTTACCAACTGTAGTAATGGCATATGTACCATGATGGGAACGAACTAAGAGTGGCTGTGGATCGTAGTCAGAGATACATCCAATACCATAGTTTCCTTCCATTTCATGAACGTCAGAGGAGAATTTGCTACGGAAAGGAGCATTCTCGATATTATGAATTGCACGGTTGAACCCACTAGGACCATAAACAGCCATACCTGCTCTTCTAGTTCCCAGATGAGAATGATAATCAGTTCCATAGAAAAGATCGAATACACAATCTTCTTTCAATGTTGCGGCAAAAAATCCACCCATTTTGACATCTCCCTTATTCGTGTTTGCTTTCTTTAATTATTTACATATTCCCTTGGTCTTAAGAAATCAACGTATTTATGCGAAATAAATACATTTTCCAAAACCGCGGTCATGATAACACAAAAACGCGCCAATGAAAATACATTGGCGCAAATTTTAATTTAATTTTGTCCAGCGGCTACTACAGCGTCTGCAAGTGTCTCTAAATTGTTAATATCTTCATCTTTTACAGTGGACTTAATGGTAACAACTGGATCAATGTATGTAATATTCTTCATAGTATCCAGTGACTTCTTAATGGTAATTGCAGCTGTTGGCGCCCAAGAACCATTCTGGATAATTGCAACCTTACGATTCTGATAAGCCTTATAAGAAAGGTGTGTCAAAAGATCCTGCATTGGAAGGAATACACCAGCGTCATAAGAAGATGCTGCCAGAACCATACGATCATTCTCAAATGCCTTTTCCACACACTCAGAAAGATCGGATCTTGAAATCTCTTCTACTGTTACCTCTTCTCCACGTGCACGAAGCATATCTGCAAACTTAAGAGCTGCAGCCTTTGTATTTCCATGAATAGATGCAATGGCAATGAATACGCCCTTCTTCTCTGCCTTATAGGAGCTCCATGTATTGTAAAGATCGATTACATGAGCAATATCTTCCTTAATAACTGGTCCATGCAGAGCACAGATTGTCTGGATATCAAAGCCTGCTACCTTCTTAAGAAGAGCCTGTACAGGAGCGCCGTACTTACCAACGATATTGAAGTAGTATCTTCTTGCTTCCTCATCCCACTCTTCCTCTGCATCCGTTGCACCGAACTTACCAAATGCATCCGCTGAGAAAAGAATCTTTTCAGATGTTTCATATGAAAGCATAACCTCTGGCCAGTGAACCATAGGTGCCATAATAAACTTCAAATTGTGACTACCAAGATTCAGCTCATCGCCTTCCTTTACTTCCTGTGTTCTATCAGAAAGATCTCCAATAATAAACTGTGGAAGCATGGCGATTGTCTTTGCAGAACCAACAATCTTTGCCTGTGGGAAAAGGTCTACTGCAAGCTGCAGAGAACCGGAGTGATCTGGTTCCAGATGCTGTACAACGATATAGTCCAGTGTCTTTCCATCCAGAGTTTCCAGTAAGTTGTCCTTCCACTCATCTGTCTTTCTTGCATCAACTGTATCCATGAGAGCAACCTTCTCATCAAGGATCAGGTATGAGTTATAAGCCATTCCTTTCGGAATCGGGTACTGGCTCTCAAATAAATCAAGATCTCTGTCATTTACACCAATATATTTTACTGTAGCTGTAACATCTGAAAACATGGCTTTCTCCTTTTTCCACATAAATTTTTCAACTTTTTTTCTAAAATTCAACAGGGAAAATTTATTATTTTCACCACCGAACGCATCGAAAATAGTCTACTATATTTCCCCCTTCTTGTCACCCAAGTAAGTCATAAAATTTCTACGTTTTATATGAAAATTTTGCAATCCATCACCAAAAAAGTGCAAATGAACTGCGCTGTCATTCCAGCCAATTTCATTTGCACTTATTCTTTAAATTATTCTACAGGATGCAAGTCAGGACCTGCTTCCGGATGGATATATTATAAATATTCTTCCAGTTCATCCTGCTGCACGATATAAATCTTACGGCCCTCCAGGCGGATGAGCCCCTGTTCTGCCATATTGCCCAGTTCTCGGGACAGGGATGGACGTGTTACGTTCAGATAATCCGCCAGGGCTTCACGAGTAGGAGTAACAACATAGTCACCCTTCAGGTGATTTTCAAAAATGTAACGGACAATCTTTTCACGGATGGATCCACCACCTAAAATTCGAAGACGGCGATTCATACTGTATGCCTTGATGGCAAAAACACGGAGTAGATTATCACGAACCTGCTGCTGGAATCTTGCACAATCTCCTGTACTACAGTCCGGATTTGGTTTCACAATTTCCGAACTGATAAAAATCACACGAGTTGGAGCATCTGCCACGCCATACATATCATAATTCTTAAGACCTACAAAAGAATAGATTTCACCAAACAATTCCCCAGGCTTATCTGCAATGCCCAGCACTATTCGCTTACCACTCACTGTGTCCGAAGCAAGAGTTAAGGAACCAGAAAGGAGAATCATAACAGATTCTGTCTCATCATCCTCGCTGAAAATCACTTCCCCCTTTGCAAACTCACCAATACGATACTGAAGTCCACGAATTACTTTTGAAAGCTGTTCACGATGAATTCCTCTAAAAATTGGAGAGCGCTTCAGAATTTCCAAATCTTCTTCATTTAATATAGCCATAAATCTTCCTTCGCACACCTGGCAAATGGACTGCCCAGTCTTTTCCGTCGAAAAGTTGCAAATATATCGTAACATTTATCACGTAACAAATGCAACCTTTTTCTTAGGAACTTTTTCGATTATTCCCGTTTTAGAATAGACTGACGCGGAACAATTTACACAATTACTTCTAAACTATTTTACAGAAACCACTTCGTAATCCTGATCAACAACAGCCTTTGTCAGAACTGCATCATCAACATCCTTAGAAAGTGTAAGGATTGCATTGTTTGCCTCATGGCTTGCTACTGCAGACTCAACACCGTCAATTGCTTCCAGAGCCTTCTTAACACGAGCCTCACAGTGTTCACACATCATTCCCTTAATTTCCATTGTCTTTGTCATAGTTATATCTCCTTTTTCATTTGTGTTTTCTTTTGTTTCTTTATTGTCATTATGATTATCAATCTTTGCTGACTCATTTGTCTCTTCTTCAGCAATTTCATTTTCCAGAAGCTCGATATTCTTCGCTTTTTTCTTATGATCATGCTTTGTGCTATAGAGCTTGAATAAATTCAGTCTCAACGCATTCATACATACGCAGAAGGATGAAAGGCTCATGGCAGCTGCGCCATACATAGGCTTCATAGCAATGCCATAGAGGCCGATTGCCAGAGGAATGCAAATGAGATTGTAGAAGAATGCCCAGAAGAGATTCTCGTGAATATTTCTGATGGTTGCACGGCTAAGTCTTATGGCTGCTGCCACATCCATAAGACTTGACTTCATCAGAACCACATCAGCGGCATCAATGGCAACGTCTGCGCCTGCACCGATAGCAATACCGATGTCGGCACGAGTCAGAGCAGGAGCATCATTCATACCGTCCCCTACCATGGCAACCTTGCCAAACTTCTGAAGACGTCTTACTTCCTTTTCTTTACCATCTGGCATAACACCAGCGATAACCTGGTCAACACCTGCCTTAGATCCAATGGCTCTCGCTGTCTTTTCATTATCACCTGTGAGCATAACAACCTTAAGCCCCATGCCCTGCATCTGCTTGATTGCCTGGGCACTATCTTCTTTCATGGTATCTGCAACTGCGATGATACCCAAAAGCTTACCAGCCTTTGCAAAGAAAAGTGGTGTCTTTCCTTCTTCTGCTAAATCTTCCGCTCTCTCTTTAAATGTCTTGTCCAGAGACTTCAGTTTTTCTTTCATGAACTTGAGATTACCGCCAAGTAATTCCTGACCATTCTCTCCAAGTTTTGCCATCAGTCCATTTCCAGGAAGGGCTGTAAAATCATTTGTTTCGATGGCAAATTCATTTGCAGCCTTTTTCTCATTCTGACTATCCTTATTTAATGTCAGATATTTTTCAGCCACGAAACTTGTAACCGCTTTTGCAAGTGGGTGCTCAGACTTCTGTTCCAGCGCATAAGCAAATTTCAGGAGTTCCACTTTGCCTACACCTTCTGCTGCTACAAGATCTGTTACTTCAGGTTCGCCCTTTGTAATTGTTCCTGTCTTATCCAGAACAACGATTTCTGTACGACCTGTTCTTTCCAGTGCTTCTGATGTCTTATATAGGATTCCGTTCTTTGCGCCGAGTCCGTTACCAACCATGATGGCAACAGGAGTTGCAAGGCCAAGGGCACATGGGCAGGAAATAACCAGAACCGAAATGGCACGGGCAATGGCAAAGGTAAATGTCTGCCCAGCAAGCATCCAGCCTGCTAAGGTAAGTAATGCAATGCCGATTACTGCTGGTACGAAAACTGCAGAAACCTTATCTGCAATTCTTGCAAGTGGTGCCTTTGTGGCTGCAGCATCACTAACCATCCTGATAATCTGAGAAAGTGTAGTATCACGGCCGACACGACTGGCCCGGGCCTTAATGAATCCACTTGTGTTAACTGTAGCTGCAGAAACTTCATCTCCTGCAATCTTATCCACCGGAATACTTTCACCAGTCAGCATAGACTCATTGATTGCAGTGCTTCCTTCAATAATCACACCATCCACTGGAATATTTTCACCAGGACGAACGATAAAGATATCTCCAACATTTACCTGATCAATGGCAACTTCTACTTCTGCGCCGTCTCTTTCCAGACGAGCAATTTTAGGAGCCAGCTTCATCAGGCTCTTCAGGGCATCTGTTGTTCTACCCTTTGACTTTGCTTCCAGCATCTTACCAATGGTGATGAGAGTCGGAATCATAGCTGCTGATTCGAAGTAAAGGACCATACCGTAATTCATTACCGTATCCATATGGCCCTTACCCATGGCATTGATCATGATGAAAAGCTCAACAAGGCTGTAACCAAAGGATGCAGAGGCACCAAGGGCAACCAGGGTATCCATGTTAGGAGCACCATGTATAAGGCTCTTAAATCCGGAAATAAAGAATTTCTTGTTAATGACCAAAACGATAATGGAAAGTAGCATTTCAAATACGCCAAGCGCTACAAGATTATCAAAGAGGGCTGGTGCTGCCCAATGCCACATCATATGTCCCATGGAGAAATACATAAGGACTAAAAGTACAATTAATGAAGAAATCAGTCGCTTCTTAAGGATTGGTGTTTCATGATCCTTCAGTGCTTCCTCTTCTTCTGCGTAAATGGAATTGCCGTCTGCATTTCCATTTGTGCCGGACGCATTTGCTCCCTCACGCTTGCTGGCACCGTAGCCCGCGTTTTCTACTGCTTTAATAATGTCCCCAGGGCTTGCTGTACCCTCAACGCCCATAGAGTTTGTAAGCAAACTTACTGAGCAGGACTCAACACCCTCAAGCTTTGAAACTGCCTTTTCGACTCTTGCCTGGCAGGCAGCGCAGGACATTCCTGTTACATTATATTGTTCCATTTTTTCTTCCTTCCTGGATTCCTATTACTCTGGAATCCTGACTTTCGTCTTTGCGTTTATAAAAAAGTCCACCGGAATATTTTCTTATTTCATAAGCTTCTGAAGTACCTTCACCAGTTCATCAATAGATTCATCCTTGCCTGCACGTATATCATCCGCAACACAGGACTTAATATGATTTGCCAACAGAACTTTATTGAAGCTATTTAAAGCTGACTGCACTGCAGAAACCTGAACCAGAATATCCGGACAGTACATGTTCTTTTCCAGCATACCTTCAATTCCTCGAACCTGTCCCTCAACTCTCTTCAGTCGATTCATCAGATCCTTAAATTCTTCTGCGGAACGTTCTTTATGTCGAATCCCTTCTACATTCTCTTCTTCACAGCAGCATGCTGGTTTCTTTTCTTCTTCCATATAATTACTCCTCTCAAATATATTTCTCTTTGAAGAGACTTATATACCCCTAATGGGTATCCATTGTTCTAGATAATAATACCCCATTGGGGTATCTGTCAAGTTATAAAAAAGGACGCATCCCATTTGCAAAAGCGATTGCTGTGTCCCCATTGACATCAACCTTCTTCATCTGTGGAAATTCTGTATGATATTTTAACTGACAAAACTCATGAATTTCTTCATCATTCCCAGGTGTCTGTCCTGCAAACTGATTACAAGGGACGTCTACAATTTCAAATCCCTGCTCATGAAATTTTGAATACATTTTCTTAATTCTGTCATTATCCTGCTATTTTTATTAAATTTTAGATTTTGCACAATCTTTTTTTATAAAAATAAAGCCCGGGTAGTTTTCTACCCGAGCCATTTTACAAATCTATACTTAGATGTCAGCCAGAAGATTCAGAATTTGAGGTAATACCCTAAAGTCAGCTTTCTGTACATCCGCCACATATTCCCCATCGGTATGAAGAACCATTGGCTCTTCTGCTTCAATGGAAAGTTCTGTTACATCCTTTAAGAAAAATCCCTTATGACCAACATGTTTTCCCTTGAGAAGTATAGGGAATAAAGTAAAGGTACGCCATTTTGGAATTTCCGACACTGCACAAATGGAAAGTTTACCATCATCCGGCTCAGCACCTGGACTCATTGGTACACCACCGCCCTCTGCAGAGAAATTCATGGCAGCCAGGAAAATCATCTTGCGATAGGAAATATTCTGCCGGCTCTCCCCATCTCCATCAAGGAATGTAATATTGGCATGATAGGTCTTCATACTAAAAAGAGAAGTGACTGTAAGAATGGAATAAGTCAGATTACCCATTCTAAATTTATTCAAAATCTTTTTGATTTTTGAAGTCTCTGCCTTTTTACATACGATGGCATCCAGACCAATACCTGAACTAACACCGAAGATCTTATCTCCAACCTTCTCACCGTCCTCACCGTACCAGGTCACCTGACCCAGGTCGATTTTCTTACCCCGATTGTCAGTAAGAATATGTTCGAGACATTCCAAAGTATCTTTCTTGGAAGTACCAATTCCTCTGGGAAAGTCATTACCAGAACCTGTTGGAATCACACCAAAAAGAATATTGTCGAAGCCACTCATACCATTCAATACTTCGTTAATGGTACCATCTCCACCAACAACGATCAGTTTCGGAAGGGCATACTCCTCTGGCAGACCACTCTCTGCAAATTTCACTTCTTCCTGGGCACGCTTTTCTTCAATCTCCTGACAGATTTTCTCCGCCAGCATTTTGCCGTCGCCAGCCTTCTTTGTTACATAAGACTTATAGGCGATATCTCTGGCATGCAAGACATCATGAACCTGATTCCAGGTTTTCTTGGCATTACCGCTACCGCCATGATAATTTACGATGAAATATAGCATAGGCACCTTCTCCGTTTCTTTTCCAGCCACAAGTTATCTTCGTCAACTTTGCAAATGAACTGTGCTTATCTACACATTTTCGCAAATGAACTGTGCTTATCTACGCCAAGTCCATTTGCAGAAAGAAAAGAGCATGCAGGTTAATGCATGCTCTACTTAATTACTCTCTAACGAGGAACAGCTTCTTCAAATGCATCATATATTCAGAAATTCCGTCCAGTGCAAATGTAACGCCCACAGATACAAAGAGCATGGATACATTTCCATCTGGGAAGAAATTCTTTAATAAGTCAGACATTGCTTTTAAGTCTTCGCTGTTTTCGTATTTTTCAAAATTGCGAAGCTTTTCACCGAACTCTTTCAGTACTGGATAATAG
>Ga0129311_1002231_pt1 | contig 12096 bp, 19 predicted proteins | sample Go1ome_FD_94435 | JGI IMG/M metagenome (GOLD analysis project Ga0129311, IMG submission 94435) | Western lowland gorrila individual fecal microbial communities from Wisconsin, USA - Go1022B metagenome | ecosystem: Host-associated > Mammals > Digestive system > Large intestine > Fecal | place... | reverse complement strand
GTTCTCCTTCTCCGACTTGAATCCGAAATCAGCCATATTAAATATGTCTTTCAGTTCCATTAACTCCTGATGGAGCTTGTCCTTATCCCAAACCGCAATTTCAGCAACCTTGTTATCTGCCAGTCGGAATGCTGTTACCTGTTCCTCTGTAAGATCATCTGCAATAATTGTCGGTACATTTTCAATCCCAAGCTGCTGCGCTGCAAGGAACCTCGTATGACCACAGATGATTACATTGTCCTTATCCAGAATGATTGGATTCAGGAATCCAAATTCCTTAATGGAATTGCGGACTGACTTTACTGCTTTTTCATTCCGTCTCGGGTTATTCTCGTAGTAATAAATACTATCCAGCGGTTTATATACGATCTTTAATTCTTTAGCCATTGCTCATACACCTCCACCGCTATATTTGCCTCCATATTCGGAGGAACGCTCATTCCGCATACATACTGAGGATCATTCCCGCAGAAGTCATAATCCTGTGGGAAGGTCTGTACATTTCTAAAGTCATTTCCGCAGAACAACTCCTTGTCGCAAAACCTCCAGAAATCCCCACTTGATGTAATTGCCTGGACGACTTCATCGTCTCCGGTAATTCTCGTGCTGAAATACTGGTTTTTCTTTCCGGTCAATCTCTTATAAACCTCTTCTCCAGAAGTTTCTCCGGGAAGTGCTCTATCCACCAATTGTTTTGTCACCCTATTTGGAGTTCCCTTTATTCCGTGCTCTGCTCGCACCTCTTTGAATGGAATCCTGTCATAATGGAAGTCCAGTTTCAGTTTCGGATATCCCATCCGGTTTGCTATGAAGAACACTCTGTGCCTTGCAGTCGGACAATCCATCCTTGCAGCATTCAGCTTAAATATCTGCACATCATATCCAAGTTCCTTGAACCGCTTCAGGATCTGATTGACATAGCCCTTTGCATTGCCGGCCAGAAGACCAGGAACATTTTCCGCACATACAACCTTCGGCATCAGCTTTTCAACTGTATCCAGGAAAACAAAAAAGAGGTCATCAAGCACTTGTGGCGCCTGACCCTCTCTGAATTTTTTCTTTACTCCCCATCCTTCTTCTCGCTTTCCAGCCATGGAAAATGTCGAACAAGGAGGCGATCCATCCAGAATATCCAGCTGATAAAGCTCTTCCGGAATATCGGTCAGTTCATTGAACTTCCGCAGATCCATGTTGAAGTTGTACTTCGGATGATGGTTTTGGACATACATAGCATTGATTTTAGGATCAATTTCAACATTTCCGATCACATGAAATCCGGCTCTTTTATATCCCATGGAGGATCCACCGCCACAGCTAAAAGTGGTCAGAACTTTGACATCCTTATCCGGATTCAGGTCTTTCAGATTCCATTTCCAGTCAAATCTGTGTCCACTCATTCGTCTTCCCCCTTTGTATCGTTGAATCGGAATCCGCAGATCGGACACTCGCAGTTAAACATTTCGTCCTCAAAGTCATCCAGACTGACTTCCTCAGAATCATCGATGTTCTGCTCTTTGACATTTTCATTTAAAGCTTCATCCAGAGAATCAAATCCAAACTGTCCCATGTCGATCTCTTCAATCTTGTCCAGTTCTTCGTCCAGTTTGTTGTATTCCCACTTGGCCTCTTCCTGCGTTTTATTATCAACAAGGCGATACGCCTGTACCTGCTCAGAAGACAGATCCTCCGTACAGATAGTCGGAACCTCATCCATGCCAAGCTCTTTTGCAGCAAGATATCTTGTGTGACCGGCAACGATCGTACCTGCCAGATCTACGATAATAGGAACCTTGAATCCGAATTCTTTGATTGAAGCCGCCACTCTCGGAACCGCTGCTGCATTTTCTCTTGGGTTGTTTTCATACGGATGAAGGTCGTCCAGCTTCATCATCGTAATTTTCAGCTCTTTCATGCTTTCTCGTCCTTTCATCTTCGCCAGAAGGAAATAAAAAAGGACTCATACCGAAGTATGAATCCTCGTGCTCTTTATTATGCCAGTGGAACAGGTGCTGTAGATTTGTCTTAACAGGGTGTTGGGGAGAAATCAAAATGGCACTCATTTTCTGGAAATAAGGCGGCTCGGACCCCAAGCCGCCCTATTGCTCCGAAAGGAGCAGCGTATGCGTGGCCTCTTCCTACTGGCACTTTACATGATAGCATCGTCCAAACGACAACGTAAACGACATATTTACGACATTGATAATTTCCGTCCATTCCGGTTAATGTATTGATCATTTACCCGTCGAACCAAAGCCATTGCTTCCACGCTCAGAATCCTCGAGGTTTTTGACCTCTCTTACTCCATCGAGAAGCACCGGAATAATGACAATCTGGGAGATCTTATCCCCTCTCTTAACCTCATAGTCCTGATCACTGTCGTTATATAATTTAACGACGATGCTCCCTGTATATCCGCTGTCAATAACGCCTTCTCCTCTAAGCCCATAATTAACATTCAACCCGCTCTTTGATTTCAGGAAGCCGACGTATCCTTCCGGAATAGCCATGTGCACGCCTGTATCAAATGTCGCTGAATTGTGCTTGTATATGACCTTATTTTCCCTGGAGCGAAGATCCATGCCGGCATCCAGTATATGTGCTCTCTCCGGAAGATATGCTCCCTCATCCAACATTACATCGATCTTATATTTCATCTGGTCTCCTTAGTCAAAATACTCCGAATCCGGCCTCAAAAAGTACGCTACGCTGTCCACAGCCATATACAGGTCTCTCTGCGTCGTTCTTTCAACAACGCCTTCCTTCTCCGCAATCTGAGGAATCGTCCATTCCTGGTCATCAAGGAATCTCATTTTGAGTGACCGGCATTGCCGCTTCTTTTCATCGCTCGAAGATCTATTGCAAGACGCACAGTACATATCGATAGCATTATCAATATCTCGAAGCTGCACATAATTTCTGACACGTCTCGCCTGGTCTTCATCCAAAACTCTTTGAATGTTTTCCTCACGGTCTTCCATAAGCCCACGCAAATAGTCATCACGATACTGTTCCACCTCTTCCAGTGTTGGTGGCGTATTGTCATTCTCAACCACCATCTTGAGATCCTTGTACTTTGTCAGAATCTTCAGCATCTTGGCATGAATCGCTTTATGGGTCTTCTTGCTTGCTTTTTCTTCCTCTTCCTTGCAGATAGTCCGGAGCTTTCTGCAAATTTCGTCCAGCGTAAACTCTTCACTCAAAGTCCAGTCCCTCTCATCAAATCAAACCACTGATAGCACCTCCCATCTGTCGCTCTGACAAAATGAGGATAAATCCCTACTACTGTGATTTCCTTTGGCTTGCAGTCCCCTTCTCTTACCATGACCTGATCTCCAATATGGATCTGAGCCATGGCATTCTGTATTCTTTCGGGTGTAATAACATTAGTTCTGCGCATTCTTGGTACCTCCGATACGGATTCCTGCATCTTTCAAATTCTGCACAAGCTCCATAAGCTCTGCCTTTGTTCCAAGAAGCTGCATGTTTACCACACCTCTGAATGCAACATTGTTTTTTCTGATCAAGTCAAGAAGCATTCCTGCGGTTTCTCCGTTGATGACGACGCTGATTGATGTCATCACCTTCGGATCATCACTCTCCGGAGTTTTTTCATTCCGGCTTTCTGCACAGACTGGAAGCAGCCTGTCTTTCTTTTCTTCCGGCTCTTCTTCGCTTCTCAGCGACTCTTCCTGCCGCTTTTCCTCTACAGGCATGCCATTTACCACGTTCTTGCCTTCCAGCTTGTTTATGAGCCGTTCTGCCGCCTTCTCGTGGCCTTCTCTTGCTTTTTCCTCTTCCAGTCTCTTCTGCACTGTGCGGTGACGGTTCACTTCCGCAATCGCCATGCCGATGTCATAGGACTTTTCGTACTCGGCAATCGCAATCACCTTTTCGTCATCTGCCAGATTGGAGATGTACTCATACCCGGATCTGATCGTCTGCACCTTTGCATCGATTTCTTCCTTCACGCGTTTCATGGACACGGATGCATTCAACCAGGAAGCATTGAAAAGCTTTGTAGAATCAACTTTTTCACTCAGGTCTCCCAGTGCCTCGGAAAACAGCGCCAGAATCTCGGTTTTCTTTCGCTCTTTTTCTTTTTCCTCGAACCCTTTGATCTGCTGATCAATGCCGGAAATTGCTTCCGTCAACGCCGTAGATACTTCAGCCACCTCTTTTTCAAAAAGGTCATACGGGAGGTTGACAATCTTCTTGACCTGCTTTCTCCGATCTTCGATCTCCTTCTTCAGCTTGTTCAGCTTCGCACGGTCTTTCTTTGCTTCCTGAAGCTGATCTTCGCTATAAGCCAGGTTCTGATAGTCCGCAACAATCGCATTGATTCCCTCTGCGATCTGCTCCTTGTTCCAGTCGATGTGCTTGAGCCACTGTCCATCCACAGGATTGCTGATTACGAGTGCCAGTTCTTCCATCTTTTCTCCCTTCTCAGTCCCAAAGTACCGACAAATCATACCTGTTGTGTACCCGGAGCCGTCTGGAAGGGATCCTCCTTCCGTAGTTCTCCGCATCATCCACGCTTATGCTTTTCTTCGTGGTGACTCTCTGAAATTCTTCAAACACCCAAATGTCCATCCAAAATGTCTTTTCGTGAGCCCTAAAATTTAATACCAGCCCGGCAGTAGCTCCCCCGATCGCCGAAGCATTATGCAGTGCAATAAGCTGCTCCGGTTTTATCATTGGGCTTGCTCCATCGAAGGAAATCGATCTCTCCTTCGTGCTCTTGAGCTCCATGCAGATCATCTGACCATTCCTGCAAAGGACCGCATCATAAGGGCTCTTCAGTGCAAATCTCTGTGTGCTGTGCTCCTTGTCGAAACCGATTGCGCTGTCATGAAGCCTCAGGTAATAAACGCTCTTCGGGACAGAATCCTTGATGTCTTTTTCAAACTGCTTTCCCGGATTCACGTTCGTCCCTCTCTTTCCACATGCTCTCAACACGCTGCTCAATCCTTGCGATATCTGCCGGTGTATGGTGTTCCTTGCGTCCAACGCTATCTATCCCCTTCACCTTCTCCGCTTCCAGAAGCCTTGCCGCCTCCTGCTTTTTCCGCTCAATCGCCACGCGAATATCTATCTGGCCGACCTTTTCCTGTCGATCTACAACGGACCGGAAAATCTTCACAAAATGCGACTGCTCTACGCTTTCAACTGTCTCGGCATCCATCAGGGCAAGCTCTCTGAGATTGGCTGCACTTCCGACCGCCCTCTGACACGCTTCCGGAAGCTTTGCAAACTCTGTTTCCGCGTTATATCCGCTGTTACGGATCGCAACTCTTACGCGGCTCCACGCTTCCGTTTCCGTCATCTCATTCCCTGCAATGCGTCGGTACACCCTGCCTGTAATATCGGCGACTGTAGGAGGATACGGAGAGGTCTTCAGGATTTCCATTACCGCCCTGTTAGCATCCGGATAAGGGATATCCTTGAGCAGCTCATACCAGACATCCCTTGCATAGTCATCCGGTAAGAAATTTTGATTCGGATACACAGCCTTCATTCCCTTGACCAAAATCGAAAATTCCTGCTCCGTCACTTTGCGCCTCTCTTCTTGCCAGCCAATCGTCAACATCGCTTATGCGATTATCAATCCGCTCCAAATACTCGCTCTTTCCTGTCGTACCTGACCTCGCCCTTTCAAGACGATCCCAGGTAATGCCTTTATATCCTGACGCCATACACTCCGTAATCAGCTTGACCACAGCATCCTCACCATGTTTGGCAGTCTTGTCTTTGGCGATGCTGACAAGACTCTTTAAGCCAGTTTCCGTAATCGGTGTTCCCTGCTCAAGCCTTGACGTGATCCACTCGGATAGCTTTTCAGCCACCTTGCGTACTACGCCCAGCGTTTCGAGATTATCCGCAGACATCCCGCAGACCGTAAGGGGGACTATAGGGGGATTACCCCCATTATTACTTTCTTTACCTTCTTCCCTTCTTTTACTTTCTTTACTTTCTTTTGCTTCTTTTCTTTCGTTTCTTTGAGATTGTGTCGGTATCGTGTCACTATCGTGTCGGTATCGTGTCACCATCGTGTCATCTTCTTGTCGTTCATTGTGTCGGTCTTGATACTTCTCATACTCACAAACCTTGTAAATACAATGTTTCCCGACCTTTCTGATTGTGACGCTGTTCGTGTCGATTAAATGCGAAATTGCTGTCCTTACCATGCGAACAGTCAATCCGTTGTTTTCTGCAATAGATGTCAGCGATTCCAACACCTCACCACGCTTCAACTCGATTCCGTGCCAGCTTCCGTCTTGCCATCTCGCCGTAAAAAGAAGGTGGAGAAAAACAATCTTGGTGGCCGGATCGTCATACCACTCCCAGGACAGCATCTTCCTGTTCAGCTTTATCCAGTTCCCTTCACACATTTCTTTTCTCCACAAAAATGGAATGAATACGCCGTTTCAAACGACAATTTATGAAAATTTAATACACAAATTGAAACATTCATCCCATAATCACCCCGTTTGTCACTGCATTTATAGAGCAGAAACACTATTTATTAGCCTAATTCTATATCGAGTTTACCGTATTGTCAGCATAAAACTATTATTATTTTTTATGTAAACCAAAATGCACATAAACAATTTAGTACACATTTGGTTTACATAAATAAAATAATTAGAATGACAATACAAGTTCCTCAGAGTTAATAGGGTGATCAGGATTGAACAGATCCCTGCAGCAGTCACATCCTCCGCACCTTGAAGGAAGCTCCTCTCCGCTCTTGACGCGAACCAGATGAGGCATGTTTGCCTCCACCTTGGCAAGTGCATCATCCAGGATGTACTGCTCCACCCAGGTAGGAGGCGTAACCGTTGGATGCTTCTGTTTGTCCACGGCCACAATGCAAAAAGGAAGCTTTTCTCCAGTATTCTGCCGGACAATCTCCTGATAGATCGCCCCTTGAATGTCATAGCCCCAATACTGGATAAAATTAACCGGATACCCAAGGTCTTTAATCCAGAACGCTTTATCAATCTGTCTCGTTGTCTTCAGATCGCAGATACACTTCCCAGGGAAATATGAATCCATTTTGATCTTCCATTTCTGACCAAAAAGCTCACCGGTCATAATGGTCTGATGATCTCCGGATAGATACTTCACAAGAAGATCACACTTCTTTATCCGCTCAATCAGTACATCTCCAACAGCATACTTTGCATATAACGTCCCGTCATTCCGGAACATTTCAGGGTGCCCGGCACGGAAAATGTGGAATGCATTGATGCCTTCAAAATAGGCGTCAACATAAGAGCCTATAAGAAGTGCATCCGTCGTATCCTCTTTCCATCGTCCGCTCAGCTTCATCATGGCTCGGAATTCACACCCAGGCCTTCCGAATGTCCCAACAAAATCCTTGTATTGAGACGCCGACCAATATTCCATATCAGCTTCTGTCGAATAGTAGTTAGAATCATTCAATTTCATCAAAGACCAGCTCCGTTCCATCAGCCGTTGTATCGCTCGACGTATTTGCTCTCATGAGATACTCTGCAAGAGAATCCTGGTTGACGTAAACTTTTTTTCTCCCTGCGCGAAGAAAGGCAATTTTCTTTTCCTTCACAAGCTGTCTGATCAGATAATCAGGAATGTGAAACAACTCCGCTGTTTCCTGCACCGATCCAACATGAGGAATCCAGCTTGGATTATTTATAGCATTCATCTCAGATCCTCCAATTCTACCTGCTCGTAATTATCAAACGGCTGCTCCTCAGGCTCCTTCTGTTCCAGAACATGCTGCTCTTTCTTCTCAACGGCGTTAATCGGATCAATAACCTGTCTGGATGCCTCTTCCTGCTTCGCAGTAGCCTCAATATCAGCACTTTCCTCTTCAGAGTAGGTATTCCCAAAGTCATTCGGAAAAGCCTCTCTAAGGGCCCTTGCAAGCGCCGTCTTGCGGATCATCATCCCAGGTCTCTTCTGCCACTGAGAATTCGGGTTCCCATTCTTCGAAGTCACAACTGCATCCTCATAATCGACAACCGACTCATAAGGATGCGTCCGGTCATTTCTGTAGACCTCAGCCCATCCAGCCAACAGCTTCTCTCCCTCGTAGACAGCAGATCCACAACGCTTTTCTACTGCATTTTCCTCGTTTCTGACAATCACGCCGGCAGAGAATCCGTCATAAGTCTCAAATGTATCCGCTCTCTTCATAATGGCATTGATACTCACGACCATTGCCGCAGGGAAATCACCATACTTGATGAGATAGGCATCGTTCGCAAACGGATTAAGCTTATTCGCTTTGCAAAGTCCCATGAACATCATGACTTCCTGGTCAGATACCGCCCCGTTTCCTCTGACAAGATAGGACTTCACTGTTGCCGGCGTAAGGCGCACCTCCTCAGATCCGGACATATAGCACAACTCGCTTCTCTTTACTTCTGCCATTTCTTTCTCCTCCTATACCGCTTCTTTTTCTGCTATTTCCAAGTGATCGCCCTCCATGTAGATGAACTCCTCTACATCCATCTGGGAAAGACAATCCTTGTGATACTCATTAACTCCGGAATAGATCTCATCACCAGGAAGAATTTCTTCCTCACAATACGCACAATATCTTTTCGGCGGATCATAACGCATTTTCATTTCGCGCCTCTCAAGCAAGAACAATGTTGTACTTCTGACCAAACTCAAAATCGCCGATTTTCTCATCAAACGTTTCGAGTGCTGCCTTGCGGATCTTCCGGTTTTTCCATTCCTTCGGGCTGAGGTCCATATAATCCGACACAACCCATTCGCCCAAAATGTCCTTCTCGACATGCTCAAGGATCTGCTCTCTGCGGTTATAGCGATATACCCGCGTTCCGACACGTTTCTTAAAGCTGTATCTCATCTTTGTCCTCCTTCCGAAACATTGTTTCATTTCTTTGTTTTTGCTTTTTCCGCAAAAAGTTTCATCTCACTGATCACTTCCGAAAGATGATCGAGCTGAGTCAGAATTCCATCCAGACTTTCTTCCTCATCCGGAGAAACCTTTCCGTCTTCAGAAATCTGAATGATCTCTTTTTGCAGTTCTTCAACTCTTGCAAGACTGCTGACCAGTCTGAGGGCGATTCCTTCCAACCCCTTCTGTTCTGTTGCAAGCGGAAGATTTTTTCCGATCGGGCATTCACTCTTGCAATACTGAGTCTTTAATTCAGGCGCATGATAGAAATCTGCCATCAGCACTACCTTGTCAACCGGAACGACTTTGGTATTGCCATTCTCGTAATCAGCAAGTGTATAAAGTGATACTCCTAAGATATCCGCCGCCATTTCACGGCTTGCAAAACGTTCATCACGCTTTGCTGCCTCTTTTCTAGCCCTGTAATACACATTTTCGTTCGATAACACGGTTGATTTCCCACCTTCCATACTGCCAATACATGATTTAATACTCATTGGAGATGCCAAGATGCTCAGAAATTGCATCAATAAGCGGCCTGGAAATCCTTGTTCCGTTAATCACGGAAGAAACATTTGAACGGCTTCTCTTTACTGCTTTTGCAAGCTCTCCAACTGAGATTTCCTGGTCAGACATTGCTCTTTTGGCTCTGTAACACCAGTCAGATGCATTTTTTACCATAGTGCTCCTTTCACTGATTTTGTGTTAAAATCTGATAACATGAATACTTAATTGTGTACATCAACTAGTACATAAATATATTACAACGCATTTGTATTTTTGTAAACCGATATGTTTCATTTTATGGAGGTTTTTTATGACTGTAGGACAACGTGTTCTTTATCTTATCGAAAAGCAAGGGCGCAAACGCATTGATTTAGCCGATCATCTCGGCACTTCCAGTAGCACAATCAATGGATGGAAAGAAGAAAACAGATCCCCATCTGCGACATATATTTTACCGATATGCGAATTTTTGGGTGTCACCCCTGAATTTCTACTTAGCGGAAAAGACGCAGTAAAATCAGATTTTTCATTATCTGCACCAGAAAAGAAATTGATCAGTAGTTACAGACAGCTTCCAACCAACTTGCAGGAAAGACTTTTCGGATATGCAAACGGAATGCTGGAAGCTTATCTTACTTCTCAAGAAGAAGAAATGAACGCATCATCCAAGATATCTTAAAGAGGAGGTAGGAAATGGAATACAACCAGAAGGAATTCATGGAGCGGCTGCATGCCCTCATGTATGCTCATGGAATGAATAACAGAACACTCGCCAGAACGCTTGGAATGGCAGAAAGCATTGTATCCCATTGGGATGCAGGAACAGAACCCAAAATTACAACACTTGCAAAAATCTGCAAGCTGTTCCATGTCAACGCCGACTTTATGCTGTTCGGAAAAAGAAAAGAGCCGGCATCCACACTTATGATCGAAGATGTGAAAGAAAAAAATCTTGTTGAGGAATTCCGTAAGCTTACTCCAGATCAGAAACTCATGGTTTACGGCTACACAAGTGCCTTGAATTACGGAAATCAGACTAAAAAGGCCAGAAAGGAATCATAATGGCTTCCGTTGTTAAAAGGGGAGAGAACTACCGAATTGAGGTCTACTGCGGAATACAGGACGGAAAGAAAATTCACAAGTACGCCACTTTCCGTCCGGACCCTGCAAAGTCAGAAAAGAAGAACCAGAAAGCTCTGGAAGAATTTATTTTCAAATTTGAGCAAAGGTGTAAAACCGGAGAAGTAGCATCCGACTCCACAACCTTTAAGGAGTATGCTCAGGAATGGATGAACAAATACCGTTCTGAACTTGAGAGCACAACTGTCTCCACATATATTGGTTGCCTGAACAAAGCCATTATCCCCTATATCGGATATATGAAGCTATCCTCCATTAAGCCAGCCACGATCCAGGACTTTGTAAACAGTCTCAGAAAGAAGACATACTCTTATAACAAGGGGCAGCGTAAGGGCCACTACTCGGAAGAATATATTCGGAATTGTAAAGCAGTCATCTCTTCCATCTTATCAACTGCACAGGAAAACGGCCTTATACCATCTAATCCATGCTCCGTCAGAATCCGAAGAAATAAGAGTCAAAAAGAAATCGAAAGACAGACACACAAAATCCAGTGCTTTACTCCGGAAGAAGCTGCGCTCTTTTTGGATGTCATATCAAACCCGATCCCAATCACCGTACAAGAGCATACGCAAATACGAAAAGGTAAAAAGGTAATTATCAAAGCCCACACACAAGGAACAATGAATGTGTCTCCTCAGCTCCAGACATTCTTTTGGCTTGCAATCTACTCAGGCTGCCGGCGCGGAGAACTGATTGGCCTTACGTGGAAATATGTGAACTTTGAAAAAAACTGTATCACAATAGAAAGATCCCTTGCCTATACATCAAAATCTGGCGCCTATGTTAAAGCTCCAAAAACCAGCGCCGGATATAGGGACATTGATATGGTGCCATCAGTAATGGCAATGCTAAAGACTCAGAAAGAATCAGCAGAAACATGGATGCAATACATGGGGACAGCATGGAAAGGAAAACGGAATATTGAAGACTGCCCTGTGTTCATGCAAGAAGACGGAACGCCAATGTCCTTGTGCACTCCAAGAAGAACCATGCAACGTGCAATTAACTGCTACAACGAATCCAGGAAGGAAGGTCAGCCCGAGCTCCCTTTAATCCGTCTGCACGATTTGAGACACACTACAGCATCCATCTTGATCTCCAGCAAGCTTGATCCTCCATCTGTGGCAAGCAGACTCGGCCACGCAGACCCGTCCGTGACCATGCGAATCTACAGCCACGCTTTTAAAAACAGAGATCATCTGGCAAGCATGGCAATCCAGGAAAGTCTATCCAATGCCAGGAATGAAAATAATCAACCATCAGATCAAGGAAAATAACCCTGCTTTTGTATGCCAAAATGCTTCATGGCATACAAATGACATACAAACTCTATTTTTTCCGCACTTTTCGTGCAAATCAAAGGCAAAACAAAAGCCGGAAAACCTTGATTTTAAAGGCTTTCCGGCTAATGGAGATGACGGGGATCGAACCCGCGACCTCCAGATTGCGAACCTGGCGCTCTCCCAGCTGAGCTACATCCCCTTATTTACGAACAATGATGAGTATAGCACCATTGTCCGCAAAATGTCTAC
>Ga0129311_1002229_pt1 | contig 12108 bp, 14 predicted proteins | sample Go1ome_FD_94435 | JGI IMG/M metagenome (GOLD analysis project Ga0129311, IMG submission 94435) | Western lowland gorrila individual fecal microbial communities from Wisconsin, USA - Go1022B metagenome | ecosystem: Host-associated > Mammals > Digestive system > Large intestine > Fecal | place... | reverse complement strand
GGTGTTCCTGTTCCATTTTCCCACTTTGTAATGGCTTGTCTTGATACACCGATTTTCTCAGCCATCTTCTCCTGTGAAAGTCCAGCCTGTTTTCTGTAATGTTTAATTTGTTCTTCAAAAGGCATTTTTCTACCTCCGTTTTCGATTTGTTTTACTTCCTTCACAGATTAGTAAATTAACCTTTACCAAACAAGAAACATTAGCTGTCATTTCACTATTTTTCTGCTACTTTCCGTAGCAACGCCCTAAAATAAAGGTTTTTACAACGAAAACTGAATTTATCCAATCACCAAATTCCAGTTTATCTTTCTGAATAAAGTATATATGAACAATCTATAGATTGAAACTTCCTGTCAACAAATTCTTATATTCAATGAGCAATCAGACTCTACACTGTTTGCTCATCAAGAAATAAAAATCCGTCAGCTTTCTTCTAAATTCAGAAAGCTAAAGGATCTTATTTTTATATGCAATACGAATCACTCTATAAATCAGCACAATAATCGTATGTACGATAAATACAAAAACCGATATTGCCACGATTAGTGAATAGGATGTAAATGGCTTAAAGTATTGTCCCATCGGCTCTAATCCGCACAGTTTTGCAACGACATAGGAAGAAATAAAACTCAAGATATTACCAATATAGAGAACCGCAACATTGTTTGTTTCCAATGCTCCCCAACACAAGAAAGCAAAGCATGCAATCATTAGTCCATAAAACAACATTGTTCCAGAAGTTGCATCACCATTTACTGAAAGAAAGGCAAAAGGAATACAATATGCAATCAACAGAAAAGCTCTAATAGTCCAAGCTTTTTTCATCCAATCACTCTTTTATCAAATTCACCTTTTTATAAACCTTTGGAATAAAGAACTTCTTCTGTATCAAAAGCTGGCCTTGCAATCTCCTTCAGAATAAATCCTTTTGCTTCATAGAAGGCTCTAGCACGAAGGTTATCTCGAAATACCCATAGTACCACTTCAGAATATCCAGCTTTCTTGATATCCATCAAAACAAAATCCATCATCTGACTCCCAAAGCCCTTGTGCCAATTATCAGGTAAACTGTGAATGCAAATCAGTTCTGCCTTTCCTGCAAACTCAGGGTCTCTAGCTGCATCCCAATACGCAATGCAATGAGGTTTTTCATTCACTGTAAGAAGATACCCATTTCCTTTATTTTCATCCAAGAGCCTCTGATACATAGCAGTTGCGCGATCGATGTCAGTACATTTTGCTAACATCTCAGCATCAAGGATTCCTGCGAATGCTGCTTTCCAGCTTTCCGTTTGGATATAAGCAAGCGCATTAGCATCACCTTGTTGAACTTTTCGAATCATCGTTTCCATTTTCATATCCTCTTATTTATCTTTCTGAATCAATTGAACCTTATTATCAATAAGCAATCAACACACCAACGCACTGTTTTCTGCATTCTTCTTTATGATTTCAATTACACCATAATGGTTAGAAAGATAACGCATTATAATTTTATAAATTTAAATCTACTGCCTTATAAACCACTTTAAACTCCTCACAAAGAATTTTTGTCTGTCCATTGAATTCAATATCTGTTTCTTTAAATTCTCCTGCAAAGAATTCTTCATGGCTCATTCTCCAATATGTAAGACTTCTATCTCCTTCACCTTCCTTATAGGCATGCTCCTCTGACACTTCATCAAATGGAACCACTGTAGTCTTAGTGGTTTGAATAATACAAACTGCTTCATTCTTTGCATTTAAAATAACACTATAATCCCCTGGCTGTGGTAATGGTGTCTCTTCTCCTTCAATAAAATACAAATCATATCCAGATGCAGTTGCAGTCTTGATTCCCTTTAACACTAGATCTGCCAACTTATCCGATGCACCTCCAAATCCCCATGCTTCATAAGGTGTATCAATATCTATATTATTTTTCTCACAATATGCCTTCCACAATTCTTTTTCTCTCATACTTCTCCAATCTGCTTCTTATTTCATAAATTTTCCAAATTATAAATATTTCATCATTGCTGGCACAAGAATGTTCATATCAATTGGTTTAGCAACGTGATCATTCATTCCAACAGAAAGAGCCTTCTTTGCATCTTCCGCAAAAGCATTTGCTGTCATCGCAATGATTGGAATTCTTGCTTTCTTAGGATCATTCAGATTTCGGATAGCTATTGTAGCATCATATCCATTCATGACTGGCATCTGAATATCCATAAGAATCATCTTGTAATAACCAGCATCAGCCTTTTCAATCATATCAATACATGCAACACCATCATTAGCAACCTCAACAATACATCCTTCTTCTTTCAATAGTTCTGTTGCAACTTCTGCATTGATTTCATTATCTTCAGCCAATAAAATACAACTTCCCTTTAAACAGCAATGATTCTGCAAATGAGTATCTTTCTTTACTAATGCATTTTCCTCCGATGCCTTCCTGCAAGGAATGGTCACTATAAATATAGAACCCTCGCCTTGTTTACTTTTCACTTCTATCGTACCATGCATAAGATCTACAAGTTTTTTTGTAATACCCATGCCAATGCCATTACCATCTATACGACAATCTGTTGTGTTACGTTCTCTTTCGAAATTTTCAAAAATGTGTTTCTGAAATTCTTCAGACATACCAATTCCATTATCAGAAATTGTGATGACCATATTGCACCAGCCTTCTTTTTCACAAGATGTCTGTGTAACATTACAAGATATCATTCCACCTGCATTTGTATACTTCACCGCATTACTTAAAATATTCAGACAGATTTCTGATACATGTGGTGCATCCATATATACATATGGATAGATAATATGTTCCTCTAAAGAAAGCGTCTGATTTTTATTTTCGGTCTGCTGCTGGAACATGGCAACACAATTTCCAATATTTTCATGAACATTCGAAACAGTATATTCCATTTCAACTTTGTTATTTTCAATTCTTGCAAGATTCAAAACATTACCAAGCAATGATAGAAGCTGTTTTCCACATACTTGTATTGTTTCAAGATATCTATTAAGTTTCTCTGTGTCATTTAAATGTCTAGATGCCAGCTCTGCATAGCCAATAATTGCATTCATAGGCGTTCTAATGTCATGAGACATATTAAACAAAAATGAAGATTTAGCCTCACTTGCATTTTCTGCTTTTGCTTTAGCTTCCTGCAACTCTTCCTCTTGCTTTAATTCACGCAATTTTTCTTCCGTCACATCTCGATTTGCAATCAAGACAGAAGTAACATTTCCATCTTCATCATAATTCTGTGGAACAACCATGGAAAGAAACCATGCTCCATTCTTTTTCTTGAATTCATAAGACATAGATTTTTTATTATGAAGACGAGCAGCCATTGTTTGTACATCAAAAAAATCGATATACTTCTGTACAAATTGTTCCGCAATAATTCCTTTAATAACTTCAAACTGCGTATCCCAGTCAGCAACATTTCCTTGAATATCCATATCTATTTTTCTAGATCTTTTAACAAGTTCAATTTTCTTTGTTTTTAAATCTAAACTTGATACATGATAATAAGCAGTACTTAATGCATTAAGTGCTTGATGTGCTTCTTTCACCTGTTTTCCCAGCGAAAGAGGAAACTCTTCACCATCCATTTGTTCCTGATCAGCAACTGACTGATGAAGATGCTGAACAAGCCATTTTTCCCCTGTCCATTTATAAACAATTGTAAATCTTGTGTTCATTTTAAAACAGATTGATTCATCTTCAAAAAGACCAACAAAATCTACAGAACCGTGAGCTAGAACATGTTCTGCATTCAGCCATTCTTCTGTCTGCTTTAGGTTTCTTATTTCAATTTTGATTTGTCCTCTTCGCTTTACATCAAATTGAAATGATTCTAAAAAATCATTTAGATTCTCAAAAATTTCATGTTTTCCAGTTCCAATCAGACTGATATTTTCATCAAAGTAATTTTCAATGTTCAAATCATCAACAGATTTAGAATTACTGTATATTTTTAAAAGCTGTTCAGTGAGTTTTTTAAATTCAATCATATATAACCCCTCTCACTTATCAATAATCAGATTTCTTTGTAAGCCCGTATAATTTTGAAATATTCAAATGTTATTCTGTTTATAAAATGAATGATTTTCCCTCAAAAACCACAACTTACAATAACCACAAAATAATTATTCTATAAATAAAGTATACACGAATGATCCATTGCACTGTAATGGTTTTCAGAAAATATAATCATTTTTTCTTTAAAAACAGTTGATTCACAAATGCAGTTTTGAGATATAAAAGAAGTATTAAAAAATCACTAGCTTTTTGAAAACTAGATAGCACCACAAAAGAATTGCAAAGATTTTGTTGATAACACTTCAAAAGAAACTGCTCCAGATACAAGCCATTTTACAGGATAATGTATAAATAAACATTCATACCTTCATCCATATCAAAGGCTTGAGACCACAAAGTTTCAAGCCTTTTGATTGTTATTCGTTCACTCTAGATTGTCCTTTTATTTTTCATTATCAATCAGTACTGCTCTACATGGTGAACCATCTGCACCAGATAAATTCAATGGCGCTGCATTTAAGAAATAACAGCCTTCAGAAACTTCTAATAAACGAATTCCTTCAAGCAATACAACATTTGCCCCTAATAATATAAGATGCACTTCCATTGGTGCATTTTCAGGACCAACCGTCTGAGATTCATTTCCAAGCAGAAAAATTCCTTCCTCAGCAAATACTTTTGCAGCTTCTGCAGATACTTCAGCATCACCTTTGATTAGAATTCTCTTTGCAGCCTTCAAATTTTGATTTTTGGCTTTTTCAAGTATTTCTGCAGCATCTTCACCAGTTACAATTCCATAATGTTCCACAACATATGCCATTCCAATAAATATATCTAAACTGATAGAATCAACAGTTTTTCCATCTTTAATAAAATGAAACGGTGCATCGATATGTGTACCATTATGCGCACACATACTAAATGCTGTTAAGTTGTATACGTCACCTGTTTCCATTGAACTAAGAGCCTTTTTTTCTGGTATCGGATCACCAGGATATACCTGACAATTGAATATTTCTTGGGAAATATCATAAATTTTCATTTTCTCGTCTCCTTCGAACGCTTTCATTCATCGTACTATGACATGTTCAAAATATCGTTCTTGAAATTCAATCAAAGCATTGATTGCATCATCAGAATATTCTTTATTTTCAGCAACAATGATCAATTTATCGTCATCATCATTGATTCTCTGTACTACAGCAATACATTTTCCCTTAAACGTCTTCACAGGTTCAAATACACCTAATAAATAACAATCCAGTTCTTCGCCATCTCCACTGATAGTGCCTGGCACATATCCATAATTCACTGGATAAATAAAACCATATTCAGGATGTTTACTGCCAAGTTCTCTATCAATTACAATATTCAATTCTTTTCCTAGATATTCTTTATGATTCATATGATTTTTCATTCTTTTAAATACATTGATATTTATAAAGTATACTCGAACCATTCATAACATTGAATAAATTTAGAAAGTTAATGGTTTAAATTTACTATTATTCTATTTCAATCACATTCTCACTATGGCTGTCTGTAATGTCTTTTGTTGAAATTACACTGAATACAACAATTGCCAAAATATAAAAGATTACAATTATACACAAGATAACAACAATTACTTTCCAGATTGTTTTACTGCGTTGATTCTTCATTGCCAGCTGTTCATTGATTTTAGCTAGCTGCTGAGCAACTGCATTCTTATCTGTCTCTGCAATGATTTCTTCTCCAAGCAATGTACTGACATCCGTATCCAAAACATCCGCAATTTTACAAAGAACATCCGCATCAGGTACAGAAAGTCCTTTTTCCCATTTACTGACTATCTGACGAACAACATTCAACTTTATCGCAAGTTCTTCCTGTGTATATCCTTTTGCTTTTCGCATTGTTTTTAGATTTTCATGAAACATATTCAAAATCTCCTTTTTCTAGTTACATCCTATACAAATATGCCTGTTGCGAAAAGCAACGCATAGTAACATTTGATTCAATCATTTATCAATTTCAGAAATTTCTTTTCATTCACGATTTCATTTGTCAGATATTCACCATCATAAAACAATGCATATGTTGTAATTGGTGATGGAACGTTTCTAGCCTGTTCTTTACTTGTAATATGAATCACTCTAAACGGAATATTATTTTCTTTCGCTGTCTTTTCAACAATTGGAACATATTTTGCATTAAACGGACATTGATTTGTACAGTAAAGAACATATCCATTTTCATTCACATGAGAATGTTTTGCACATTCCATAAACTTTGGCTTTTCTACGTCAACAAAAAATGGTAAATACCACAATTGAATTCCATTATTAGTTTCATCACATACTGTAAAACCTTTATATTTCAAAAACTTTGGATCCGCAAGATACGGTTTTTTCTTAGCAGTACTTAATATACACAATCCTTTTTTTCCTTTTCCTTGACTGTCTTTGATACATGCTTCCAGCAAGTCATTTGCATAGCCATGTCCCTTGAATGCACCAGACACCCATAAACAATCAATATACATATACCCTTCAGCATCAATTGGATTCCATGCATTCTCTGCAGGAATATATTCAATAAAACATTTCCCACGCTCTACACTCTTCAAAAACACAAGACCATCATCAAATCTATCAAAAAGCCATGCTTTCTTAGAGGATACTTGAATATCTTTGTTGTTAGAAATCGCACAACAGATATGTTCTTTCTCTATATTATCTTTTGTTACTTTGATATATTCCATATATTCATTACTCCTGACATACAGTATATGAGATTTCCATTCAAAAAGGAAAGCACACAATGCTTTCCCAAATAAAACTATTTTATAAAATATAAGTCTTCAAACTCATCCATTGGCCACATTGGTCTAGCAATCATCTTGAATGGAATTCTCTCACTTCTTTGAATTGTCGGACCATCAGATAAAGCCATGATATGGAATTTCGTTTCAGGAATCAAATATGTATCTAAATACCCCATCTTTACAACTACGATATCATAGTCATGGAAAGGTGCATTCGCTACATCAAACTGTTCCATCGTACCATATTGAATATTATCATTCATAATAATCACATCAATATTAGTACCACTAATATTAAACAAGTATGACTTCCCTAAATCAAAATCTGAACTAAATCCTTTTTGTTGTTTACCAACTGCTTTTAATGTACCTTCTAATGTAGTAGACTTACTATTTTCATCTTCCTCAACCCCGACATTTAAAGTCAGTTTTTCTCCAACTTCGCACTTAGAGATAATATCATAGCTCTTTGGATCATTGATACCCGCAAATAAAACCTTCTTGTCTGTTTTATGCTTTAGCATTTCTCTTAAGACAATTGTGTTCTGGCCATATCCACCAGCACCACAGTTATCACCAGAGTCAGTAATCACAACTGTTTTTTCAGGATAGTTCAATGCAGTTTCAACAGATTTATCTACTTCATCAAAGTTTCCAGTAAATTTAAATTCATGACGATGATCCCATGTATACTGACTGATTCTATCCGCAACTGCATTACAGTAATCCACATCATTCATTGTATCAGGCACTACAACAACTGCAGCACCAAGCTTGTCATCATCATGTCGAATAAATCCAACATGGAAGGAAGTGGAGAATACTCTTGGATCTTTTTCCGCTTCATCCAACAGCTGATTAATGGATCGAACAGGTTCATTTGCAGATACACTTCTTTCACCACCAACCATGATAGGAAGTTTTCTAATGATTGGTTTCATCACTCTACGATGCAGCATCAAATCACATAACAGTTCTGCCACTTTTCTTCTTGTTTCAACCGTATCAAAATGAGGTGATTCACGGAAACATCTTACAATATTCAATTGATTTGATAATTCTTCTGTTAAATTTCCATGAGGATCCATGACCATTGCAATTGGCATGTATTTCCCAACAATTTTACGAATTTCTTTTACTAAGTAATGTTCACCAGAAATACAAGCCAGTCCATCTACACCACTAGCACCATGAAACTGTAAATAAATACCATCAATTTCAGATAAATGTTCTTTTAATGGATGTAAGATACATTCACAGATATAATCAAATGTTTCTTTACCAATCATTCCATTTGGAGAAGTATTTGCATATATGGAAGGAATTACTTCAATACCATTCTTGTTGAAAATATCTTCTACCTTCATTGCTTTTACACAATCATCTCCATACAGAAAATGGAAGTCATCTCGATTCACAATATGACTAATGTGTTCATTACATTCTGCATTAAAATGCGCTACAAAAACTTTCATTATTATCTTTCCTCTTCATTTTCATTTAAGAAATATCTTTATCATTATTAAAAGATAGATTTATCGCAGCTTTCTACCACTCTTTCACTAATTCTAGACCTTCTCTGATGGCATTCTGAACTTTTTCTTCAATCTCATCTAAAGAAACATAGTCCATATTCTGTGCCGCAATCACATCCATTGGACCAATGCCCCATAGCCAGCTCAATGCTTTTAAATGTGGCGTTGCCTGTTCTAGAGGATCACCAGTTGCGATATCCATTCCACGTGTTGTGATGTACAAAAGCTTCTCAGCATGACAATTACCATAACATGTTTTGTCATCGCTTTTAAAAGTAACATCAAATATTGAACAAAGTTCTAAGAAGTTCTTTAAAGCTGCTGGATATGACATATCCCAGAATGGTGCTGCAATCACAATTCTATCTGCATCACGAATTGTTTCTGCCCATGATAGTGACACAGAATCATAATCCCCATGAGTTCTTTTTTGAATCAAATCTTCTTGCACAATTGTTAAAGGAAGCTGATTCAAATCATATTTGATAATTTCGTATCTTTCAGAAAGCTTATCAATGATTGGTTCTGCAATCCTACGTGTTCTAGACTCTTTTCCACGCATGCATGCATCAATATAGACTAAAGATTTCATTATATTTTTCCTCATTTCTTCTCTGTAATTACTATAACAAATTCTAGCAATATATCATACTTACGCAGATGAAAAACGCCTCCTATGAGACGTTTCACATATCATTTATATTCCAAGTTTTCTCCAGTTTCTGGATCAAAGATATGAATTACACTATTGTTGAATGTAAATTCAATTTCGTGTCTAGCCTGGAATTCATCATTACTTGTCAACTCTAATGTTGGAACAATGATAATACTATCTTTTCCACATGCCTGAATATGAATATGAACTGAAGAACCCATCATTTCAGAAACATCAACTGTAATCAATGATATTAGAACACTATTCTAACAATGAAACCTTATTTTCAATGAGTATTCAGCTTGTATACTGTCTACAAAAAAAATCCGCCAGCTTTCTTTTAAGATTAGAAAATTAACGGATTTCATCTTTATAAACAATGCGACACACTGAAAATTACCATTTCCTTGTAGTTACAATTTTTCATCAAAGCGGAATCGTTATTGTTCCATTACCTTCTCAATCATTTCAGCCTTTTCATTTCTTCCCATCAACCGATAGTATTTACACCACAACAACGGTGATTGCAGTGGGATAACTTCTGTTCCCAGCGGCATTTTCTCCACAATTTGTTCCTTGCGCAGAGCACAATCATAAACCTTTCCATCCTTCACGATTGCAAAACCAGCCATCACATCGACATCGACGGAATCGATCAAAAACTCCATAAAGATTTTTGTCCGGTACATAGAATTTGGAATTGACTCAGATGGACAACTTTCACCCATTTCCGATAAAATCGTGCGGACACATTCCGCGTCACGATCAGAAACCATTAAATCAATATCGTGGAAGTCGGAGGTAATACCTTTAAAATACAGCAGCATGGATGCACCCAATGCCCATTCGACACCAGCCGCATTCAGCTGATGTGCAATCCTCAACAGTAACTGGATTTTTTCTTGTGTTCCTGCCATACTTTACCTCTACAAATTTCGATTATCAATCTATCTCTGTATTCAAATTATGTCACAGATTTTATGCACGATTCAACCATAACTTTGAAATACAAAAAAACGCAATGTTTCCACTGCGTTCTATCATTTACTTTGTTGCACTGTCTGAAGCAATAACAGATTCAATCTGCTTCATTAATGCATCATAATTTTCCTGGTTATCAACACCACCAAGTAATGGATCACCAATAATCTTGCCATTTCTATCTACAAGAATTGTTGTAGGAAATGCCATGATATTAGATGCATACTGGCCAACATCACAAGAAGAATCAATTGAAAGATTACGATACTTTGCACCCTGCTGTTCTAAAACTTTCTTAGCATCTTTGATGGCAGATCCACTTCCATTAAATGTATCTGTATTGATACCTACAACTTCTCCACCCTTTGCCTTGATTGCTTCATTCAATTCATTTAACTTTGGAAGTTCTTCAACACAAGGCTTGCATCCAGTAAACCAGAAATTCAAAACTGTTACTGCATTCTTAGAGAAAAGACTCTTATCTACTTTATTACCATCAAAATCTACACCAGATAAATCCGCAAATGAACTTTCACTAGAACTATCATCCTTAGATGCTGAAGATGTACTCTGCTTGCTTTCAAGTTCAGAAATCTTCTTTTCAATTTCACGAATCTTTTCAAGATCTTCTGTTAATGTTTTATATTCTTCTTCTGTAAATTCATCTTTGTTTCCTTCTACTGCAGATGCTAAGTATTCTGCATAATCTGCACTAGGGTCCGCATTTCCCTTGTTCATCATATTAAACGCCTTATCCCAAGCTTCCTTATGATCCGCAAACAATTGATTTTCCTGCTGATATAAATCATTCAATGCAGGATCCGTTTCTCCTGCTGTTTCAGAAGATGAGGAAGATTGTGTCGTATTGCTTACAGCACTGTTTGTTTTTGTGGAACAAGCTGTAAGTGCTAATACTGCACTTAAAGTAACGATTTTGAAAATTTTTTTTGATAAATTCATGTTTTATTTCTCCTTTAACTTATTTTTATCTTTTGATACATTTTTTCCCATAAATTGATAATGGATTGCATTTTTCGGACACACTTTCATACATGCCCCACATCGAATACATTCCGGATGATTTGGTGTCTTCAATACATTCACGTCCATTTTACAAGCTTTTGTACACTGCTGACATCCAACACACTTATCATGTTCTACCTGAATACCAAGCAATGATACTTTATTAAATAAAGAATAAATTGCTCCAAGTGGACAGATCCACTTACAGAATGGACGATAGAATAGAATACTCAACACAATCACACTTACAAGAATCACACTCTTAAATGTAAATAATTTTCCAAGGGCAGAACGAATTGCCGCATTTCCAAGCGATAAAGGAATTGCCCCTTCCAATACACCTTGTGGGCAGATATATTTACAGAAGAATGGATTCCCCATACCAATAGAGTTTGTCATCAACATCGGAAGAAGAATCACAAACACTACAAGGATAACATATTTGAGATATCGCAATGTCTTAAGTTTTTCTGTAGAAAACTTCTTTGTTGGAATCTTATGCAGTAAATCCTGAAACCATCCAAATGGACAAAGAAATCCACAGATAAATCTACCAAGCGTTACACCAAGAAGAATAAAGAAGCCTGTAATGTAGTATGCAAATTTGAAATGTGATGAGCCAACAACAGCTTGAAACGCCCCAATTGGACATGCACCACTCGCTGCAGGACATGAGTAACAGTTCAATCCAGGAACACATATCTTCTTTCCATTCCCTTGATATATTTTCCCTTTGAAAAAATTAGGAAGATGAATATTTGTCAATAATGTTGCCAATCCCTGTATCCATCCACGGAATTGCGCTATTTTTTTTGATATCATTGTATTTTTCTTATCCAATTCCAACACACTCCAGACATATTTTTACTGCTTTGTTCAGCACAACATCAACTTCACCTCTAAAAACCCCATATGTAATCATCATTACACCTGTAATCAATAATACAATTTGTATTGTTTTCTTACTTTTCAAGATATTCATGCTCCTTTCACTTTTCATTGACCTATTATGTTATACACTATAGAGTGTAAAATTTGTGTTAAGCAAACGGAGAAAATATTT
>Ga0129311_1002225_pt1 | contig 12126 bp, 7 predicted proteins | sample Go1ome_FD_94435 | JGI IMG/M metagenome (GOLD analysis project Ga0129311, IMG submission 94435) | Western lowland gorrila individual fecal microbial communities from Wisconsin, USA - Go1022B metagenome | ecosystem: Host-associated > Mammals > Digestive system > Large intestine > Fecal | place... | reverse complement strand
ACGAGAGCGGAGAAAGAACAGGACCGTATTCGGCATGTGGATGTCTGCAGTGCGCAGACCGGACCGATTTTTCTGACATACAGAACCAATCCGATCCTTTCTTATATCGTCTGTCATGTGAAGAAAGAAACGCCTGTGTATGATTTTGAGGCGGAAGATGGCATACGACACAGAGTGTGGATTGTTGATGATGACCTTGCGGTAGCTGCCATTGAAAAAGCCTTTGCGTCTGTTGATGCGTTGTATATTGCTGATGGTCATCATCGTGCGGCCAGTGCCTTTAAAGTGGGCATGAAGCGGCGAAGAACCCATCCGGCTTATAATGGAACAGAAGAATTCAATTACTTCCTTGCGGTTTTATTTCCTGAGGAAGAATTGAAAATCATGGATTATAATCGTTTGGTGAAAAGTCTGAATGGCTGGTCAAAAGAAGATTTTCTGGAGAGGATCCGACGGGATTTTACAGTGGAATACGTGGGAAAAGAGGCGGTTTCACCATCGAAAAAAGGTGAATTCGGCATGTATCTGGATCATGAGTGGTATCGACTGAATGTCCATCCGGATAAAACATCCGAAGACCCGGTGGACGGGCTGGATGTGTCTATTCTTCAGATGAATCTGCTGGATCCTGTACTTGGTATTGAAAATCCGAGAACAGATGAGAATATTGAATTCGTCGGAGGTATCCGCGGACTGGGAGAACTTGAAAAACGGTGTCATGAAGATATGGTGGTGGCTTTTTCAATGTATCCGACATCTATCCGGGAACTGTTGGCTGTGGCTGACGCAGGACGGCTCATGCCGCCAAAATCCACATGGTTCGAACCAAAACTTCGGTCTGGCCTGTTCATTCATCAAATCGAAAAATAGCAGAGAGCGCACTTAAAGCATATAGAAAGGGCTTTCAAAGAAAAATTTGATTTTTTTCTTTGAAAGCCCTGTTTAATAATTATTGAGGCCGCACCATCTTATTTTTCGGAATTAACAAGGTTCACGTCCATATGATCATATGGAATTTCTATGCCTTCCGCGTCGAAGGCTTTTTTGATGGCTTCCCGGATTTCAAAGCGGGTATCCCAGTATTTGTCGGTGAGCGCCCAGACTCTTAAGACAACGCGGACGGAGCTGCTGTCAAAATCGTCCACAAACACAAAGGGCTCTTTGGACCTGGAAAGCGTTGTGCATCCGTCAGCTACTTTTAAAAGAACGGAACGAACCCGGTCAATATTCTCATTGTAACTGATGCCGACAGGAAAATCAAGGCGGCGGTTTTCCTGATGTGTCAGGTTGGTCACCGGAGAATCAGCCAGTTTTCCATTGGGAATACAGACCATCTCATTGTTGGCCGTCAGCAGTCGGGTGTAGATAATCTCAATGGACATGACAGTTCCTTCGTGGCCGCTTCCATCGTCTATATAGTCTCCCACCACAAATGGTTTCATGATCAGTAAAAGCACACCGCCTGCAAAATTCGCAAGGCTTCCCTGAACAGCGAGACCAATGGCTAAACTGGCAGAAGTCAGCAGGGCAATCAGAGAAGTGGTATCGACCCCTAACTTATTGATCACAATGATGGCGAGCAATGCGCGTAATCCGAATTTGGTCAGCGAATTGATAAAACTTGTGACACTGGCATCCAGTCGTGTTTTGTCCAGAGAATGGCGCACCAGTTTGCAGATAAACTTGGTCAGATACCAGCCAACGATCAGGATGATCAGTGCACTGATCAGAATGTGTGCTTTACTGATCATATAGTCGACAATCTTCTGGAGATAATCAATGGACTGTTCAGCTGTCTCGGCCAGATCACCGGCTGTAGTTGTTGAGACTAAAATATGCATAAGAAGCCTCCTTTTTTGAAAAAATGATAACAGATGGGCGTTTTCTCCCTCTGATTGAAACTGCATCTATTATACCATATTCATTAAAAAAATAAATTAAAAGTTGTTTGTCGAAAAATCGTCCATTTGTCGTAAATTGTGATATGATGTGTAAACAAAATGATAGGGAGGAGGCGGACAAGATGAATCTTGATATTGTAGGGCGTATCAGGAAGGAGAATGAGAAGCGGGGATGGACAGTGTATCGCCTGGCAAAAGAGGCGAATCTTTCTCCTTCGACATTGACGAATATGATGCATCGAGGGACTTGTCCATCATTGACAACCATTGAGAATGTATGTGAAGCTTACGGAATCACATTGGCTGAATTCCTTTATGGGCAGGATGATCTGATTCACCTGAATGCAGAGCAGAAGCGTCATTTGGATAGATGGAATTTGCTGACGGAGAAGCAGCAGCGGGCTGTAGAACTTTTTATAGATGGATTGAATCAGATTGGATGAAGTGTTACGGAAGGAACAGAATAAGCCGTGTATTCGAAACTGTGGATGGAAGTTGAAATACACGGCTTTGAAAGGCTGCATCCCACAGGATGCGCAGCGTTATTGAATAAACGGCAGATTAGTTTTCTTCAAGATAACGGCTGTTGATATCAATGACTTTCTGCATGGCTTCATGGCCCGGAGCACCGATGGTCTGACGCAGGCTGACACAGGTCTTCATGCTGATGGCTTCATAGACGTCTTCTTCGAAGACAGGACTGATCTTCTTGTATTCTTCCAGAGGCAGGTCATCCAGGGCGATGCCTTTGTCGATACAGATCAGAACAAGCTGTCCGATGATGCCGTGGGCATCGCGGAATGGTACGCCGTGTTTAACAAGATAATCGGCGGCATCTGTAGCATTGGTGAAACCATTTTTGCTGCTGGCAGCCATATTTTCTTTGTTGACATGCATGGTTTTGATCATGCCGTTGAACAGAGCCAGGCAGCCTTTGACTGTATCGATAGCATCGAAGGTCAGTTCTTTGTCTTCCTGCATATCTTTGTTATAAGCAAGAGGCAGGCCTTTCATGGTTGTGAGAAGAGATGTCAGTGCACCATAGACACGGCCTGTTTTGCCTCGGATCAGTTCAGCAATATCAGGATTCTTCTTCTGCGGCATGATGGAACTGCCGGTAGAATAGGCATCATCCAGTTCGATGAAGCGGTATTCATTGCTGTTCCAGAGGATGATCTCTTCACAGAAACGGCTCAGATGCATCATGATCGTGGACAGGGCGCTGAGGTATTCGATGAGGTAGTCTCTGTCGGATACAGAATCCATACTGTTGAGGGTTGGGCCTGCGAAACCCAGAAGGTTGGCTGTATATTCACGATCCAAGGGATAAGTTGTGCCTGCCAGCGCACCTGCACCCAACGGGCAGTAGTTCATACGCTCATGAATGTCATGGAGTCTTGAACGGTCACGCTTGAACATTTCGAAGTAAGCACCGATGTGGTGAGCCAGTGTAACAGGCTGTGCTTTCTGCAGATGTGTAAAGCCCGGCATATAAGTATCAATGTGTTCTTTCATCAGATCGAGCAGTGTGGTCATCAGTTCCTTGACCAGTTCGTCTGTTGCCAGAACTTCATCGCGAGTGTAGAGTTTCATATCAAGGGCTACCTGGTCATTACGGCTGCGTCCTGTATGGAGCTTCTTGCCGGTATCACCGGTGCGTTCAATCAGGATAGATTCCACGAAGCTGTGGATATCTTCATATTCCTCTGTAATCTGCAATTTGCCGGATTCGATATCGCTGCAGATTTCTTTCAGTGCTGAGATGATGGTATCACGTTCAGCATCTGTGATGATTGCCTGTTTGGCAAGCATTGTGACATGGGCGATACTGCCCTGAATATCCTGATGATAGAACTTCTGATCGAAAGTGATCGAAGCATTAAAGTTATGTACAAGCTGGTTTTCTTCTTTGGTAAAGCGTCCGCCCCAGAGTTTCATCGGTTAATTCATCCTTTCCTTATGTAATTCAGGACTCGATTGCAAGTCCCGGCGTGTCATTCGGGTCTGCTTTGCAGACAAAGTTTTCACTGGTTTATATCTTATCGTGTTTTCAGGGGGATTGCAAGAAAAACAGTACAAATTCAATACAAAAAGTTGTTTACAACCTGATAATACTATGCTACAATGGTTGAGTATGAGTTTTAACCTGTGCCCAGATCAAGGAATCTCCAACCGGATCCTGGCATAAGGCATTTATTAAGATTTATAGGAGGATTTATTAATGATTACAGCAGAACAGAAAAAAGAAATCGTAGCTAAATATGGCAAGACACCTGAAGATACAGGTTCACCAGAAGTTCAGATCGCACTTTTATCAGCAAGAATCGCTGACCTTACAGAGCATCTGAAGACACACAAGAAAGACCATCATTCAAGACGTGGTATGCTTAAGATGGTTGGTCAGAGACGTGGCTTACTTGATTACCTGAAGAAGACAGATATCGAGAGATACAGAGCTATCGTTGAGAAGTTAGGTTTAAGAAGATAATTATTATCTATCATGGGGCTGTCGGTAAAGGTATTATGCGGCAGCCCTGTTTGCGTTGCACGAACTATCAGGAGCATCTGGAAATTCCAGAATTGTTACTGTCCGAGACCACTGAAAAGTTAATCAGAGCGTGGGCATTGGTTGATTATTCAGTAGTTTCGGAAGGCTCCTGAGAAATTTATAATTTATAAAAGGAGATTGAAAATGGCAAAAGAATACAAAAGTTTTTCCATGGAACTTGCCGGCAGAACACTTCGTGTAGAAGTAGGACATGTTGCTGCTCAGGCAAATGGCGCTGCACTTATGTATTATGGTGACACATGTGTGTTATCAACCGCAACAGCTTCAGAGAAACCGAGAGATGGTATTGACTTCTTCCCGTTAAGTGTTGAATTTGAAGAGAAGATGTACTCCGTGGGCAAGATCCCGGGCGGGTTCAACAAGCGTGAAGGTAAGGCAAGCGAGAATGCGGTTCTTACAGCGAGAGTTATCGACAGACCGATGCGTCCGCTTTTCCCTAAGGATTATAGAAATGATGTGACACTGAACAATCTTGTTTTGTGTGTAGATCAGACATGCAGCCCTGAGCTGACAGCAATGCTTGGTTCTGCCATTGCAACATGTATTTCTGATATTCCATTTGATGGCCCGTGTGCCATGACACAGGTTGGCCTGATCGATGGTGAGTTTATTATTAACCCATCCAATGAGCAGAAATCTGTATCCGATCTTGCACTGACAGTCGCTTCTACTCGTGAGAAAGTAATTATGATTGAGGCAGGTGCCAATGAAGTGCCTGAAGACAAGATGATCGAGGCTATTTATACAGCTCATGATGTTAACCAGGAGATCATCAAATTCATTGATCAGATTGTTGCAGAATGCGGCAAAGAGAAGAAGGATTATGAACATTATGCTATTCCTGAAGAATTAAACGCAGCTATGAAGGAACTCTTTCCGCCGGAAGCAATGGAAGAAGCTGTATTTGCAGATGAGAAACAGACAAGAGATGCCAATATCCGTGCCATTAAAGACAAGCTCGCAGAAGCATTTGCTGATAAGGAAGAGTGGCTGCCTCTGATTGACGATGCTGTTTATCAGTATCAGAAGAAGACAGTACGTAAGATGATTCTCAAGGACCACAAGCGTCCTGACGGCCGTGCTATTGACCAGATCCGTCCGCTTGCAGCTGAAATCGACCTGTTTGCAAGAACACATGGTTCTGCAATGTTTACAAGAGGGCAGACTCAGATTTGTACCATCACAACACTGGCACCATTATCAGATGCTCAGAAGGTAGACGGTCTGAATGAATTTGTGACAAGCAAACGTTATATGCATCATTATAACTTCCCATCATACTCAGTTGGTGAGACAAAGCCTTCAAGAGGTCCGGGCCGTCGTGAGATCGGTCATGGTGCATTGGCTGAGAGAGCATTAGTGCCTGTTCTTCCTTCAGAAGAAGAGTTCCCATATGCTATTCGTACAGTATCTGAGACATTTGAGTCCAATGGTTCTACATCACAGGCTTCCATCTGTGCATCCACCATGTCTCTGATGGCTGCCGGTGTTCCGATTAAGAAACCTGTTGCAGGTATCTCCTGTGGTCTTGTAACTGGCGATGCAGATGATGATTATCTTGTACTGACAGATATCCAGGGTCTTGAAGATTTCTTCGGTGATATGGACTTCAAGGTAGCCGGTACACACGATGGTATTACAGCAATTCAGATGGATATCAAGATCCATGGTCTGACACGTCCGATTGTTGAAGAAGCGATCAGAAGAACAAAGCAGGCAAGAGAGTACATCCTCACTGAGATTATCGAACCTTGTATTTCTGAGCCACGTAAGGAAGTTGGCGAATTTGCTCCGAAGATCCAGCAGATCAAGATTGATCCTTCCAAGATTGGTGATGTTGTAGGTCAGAAGGGTAAAGTCATCAACCAGATCATCGACGAAACAGGTGTGAAGATTGACATTACAGATGACGGTGCAGTATCTATCTGCGGCGTTGATAAAGAAGGCATTCAGAAAGCCATCGATATGATTACGATGATCGTGTCAGAGTTTGAAGAAGGCCGTATCTATACAGGTAAAGTTGTCAGCATCAAAGAATTCGGTGCCTTCCTCGAATTTGCGCCAGGCAAAGAAGGTATGGTTCATATTTCCAAGCTTGACAAGAAACGTATCAATCATGTTGAGGACGTGCTGACACTGGGTGATGTGATCAAGGTTAAATGCATGGGCAAAGACAAGATGGGACGTATCAGCTTCAGTAAGAAAGATGCAGAATAATCAGCAGATACAGATGTTTATAAAAGCACATAAATAATCAATAGAGGATATCATTTTGCGGAGATAAAAATCCACAGAATGATATCCTTTTGTTGTTTTACGGGTACAGGGTGTGGTAAGATATAATTAAAAGTAAGCCGTGCATGCTGAATGTCTGATGACTATGAAAGAACGGGACTTTTACAGGCTGTGCGGTCAATAAAGTAATAAAAATTGAAACAGCCAAGTTAGGAAGTGGGGGAGAGGAATAAGATATGAAAGTAAAGATATGTCCATTGTGTGATAGTGAGATGAAGAAAGCCCATTATTGCGATACCTGTCATTCTTTTATATGGCGTCCGGAAATCCTGGATGTTCATTACAATGCGCAGCAGAGAGGAATGGGAGAGGAAGATTGTGCTTATGGTATGAGTCATGATCAGAAGGATCACAATAATGACATCTATGGAAGGTTTTCGGACGTTCTGAAGAAAGAAGAGAAGAAGCAGAAAAACAGGAAGAGGGCTACATCCCATGAGGAAGTGTATGGCAGCAGTACACAGAAAAAAGTCGGCAGATCTTATAGAACCGACAGGTCAGGCACGGGCATGGAAGCTAAACGGCGCAAGGCCGGAGGCTGTCTGGGGAAGATTGTATTGGCGATCATTATTTTGAATGCATTGTTAGGTGCAGCAGGAAGCCGCCTTATCCATTATTTTACAAACGGTGATTTTCAATATGTGATTGAAGATTTGATGGATGAATTGGGGGTTGACGATGTAGATGGAATTATTGATCCTGATACATCATCAGAGGAACATTACAGAGAACTTTCAGATCAGGAAGTATCTGCGTATCCGGATGGATGCAATGGTTATGCACATTTTGATGTGACAGATGAAGACATGGGGGCATTGATTGAAGCCTGGACCAGAACAGAATATGGAAGAGATATATCAGGAGATGATTCGTCATCGGAAGATAACTATATTTATACATATGATGGGGAGACAACGTCTTATCTGCAGAAAACGACTTATTACAATGTTGACGGAGAATATAATGACTATGTGATAATTTACAGTGACAGTGCAACCGGTAAAATTCATTCGGTGACAGCATCTATGGAAGATACAGAAAGGATAAAATCATTTCTCCAAATGGTGGTTCAGAAACTCGATTCGAAGGCGGATTGGAGCGAAAAAGAACTGGAGCAGCAGTGTGACAATTTTCTTAAACAGATGGACAGTGGGGATGGCAGCGTGGATATCGACAACATGGTGATCAATGGTTCAAAATACAGTGATGGTGAGATATGGCTAAGTATAGATTGTACGGATTTTTAAGCGATTGTGTGAAAAAATAAACAACATAGGCAGGTTATAATCTTGACGATTTATACAACTTGTATTAAAATAGATGGTGAAGAATGACTACCTGTCAATAAAGTGTTTATTGATATGGTCATATATAGAAAGGAGAAAAATATCATGGCAAAAGTTATGAAAACTATGGATGGTAACACAGCTGCTGCTTGGACTTCTTATGCGTTCACAGAAGTTGCTGGTATCTTCCCGATCACACCATCCTCACCTATGGCAGAAGTAACTGACGATTGGGCAGCCAACGGCAGAAAGAACATCTTCGGTCAGACTGTTGATGTAGTAGAAATGGAATCTGAGGCAGGTGCTTCAGGTACAGTTCATGGTTCTATTTCTTCAGGTGCATTAACAACTACTTATACAGCTTCCCAGGGCTTATTACTTATGATCCCTAACATGTATAAGATCGCAGGTGAATTATTGCCTTGTGTATTCCATGTAAGTGCCAGAGCATTAGCTTATCATGCATTAAACATCTTCGGCGATCACTCTGACGTTATGGCATGTCGTCAGACAGGTTTCGCAATGCTCTGTTCTAACTCCGTTCAGGAAGTTATGGACCTGGCTGCAGTTGCTCATCTTGCTACAATCAAAGGCAGAGTTCCATTCCTTCATTTCTTTGATGGCTTCAGAACATCTCATGAAATTCAGAAAGTTGAATGTACAGACTATGATGAATTAGCTAAATTAGTAGATTACGATGCACTGGCAGAGTTCAGAAAATCTGCTCTGAACCCAGAACATCCAGTTATGAGAGGTACAGCTCAGAACCCAGATGTTTACTTCCAGGGTCGTGAAGCAAGCAACAAGTTCTATGATGCACTTCCAGAAATCGTAGAAGAATACATGGCTAAAGTCAGCGAGATGACAGGTCGTGAATACAAGCTGTTCAACTACTATGGTGCTCCAGATGCTGATCGTGTTATCATCGCTATGGGTTCTATGTGTGAAGCAGCTGAAGAAGTTATCGATTACCTGACAGCTAAAGGCGAAAAAGTTGGTATCGTTAAAGTACATCTGTACAGACCTTTCAGAGCAGACAAACTGTTCGAAGCTATTCCTGCAACAGTTAAGAAGATTGCTGTTATGGATAGAGTTAAGGAAGTTACAGGTTACGGCGAACCATTATATGTTGATGTCTGTGCAGCAGCATTCAAAGAAGGCAAGACATATGATATCGTTGGCGGTCGTTACGGCCTTGGTTCTAAGGACGTTACTCCAGGTTCCATCATCTCTATCTATGAGAACCTGAAAGCAGATCAGCCAAAGAACAACTTCACAATCGGTATCGTTGATGATGTTACAGGTCATTCCTTACCAATCATCCCTGAAGTTGACGTTGCTCCAGCTGGTACAACAAGCTGTAAGTTCTGGGGTCTTGGTTCTGATGGTACTGTAGGTGCTAACAAGAACTCTATCAAGATCATCGGTGACCATACAGATATGTATGCTCAGGCATATTTCCACTATGATTCCAAGAAGTCCGGTGGTGTTACACAGTCACATCTTCGTTTCGGTAAGACACCTATCCGTTCTACATACCTTGTTAAGACAGCTGACTTTATCGCATGTCATAACCAGGCTTATATCCATATGTATGATATCCTTGGCGATATTAAAGAAGGCGGTACATTCCTCTTCAATACAGTTTGGTCTCCAGAAGAACTGGATGAAAAACTGCCATCCAAGGTTAAACATCAGTTAGCTCAGAAACACGTTAAGTTCTACATCATCAACGCAGAAGATGTTGATAAAGAACTTAAGTTAAATGGTAAGACAAATGCCGTTCTTCAGGCTGCATTCTTCAAACTGGCTAACATCATTCCTATCGATACAGCTGTTAAGTATATGAAGGAAATGATCGTTAAGTCCTATGGTAAGAAGGGTGAAGATGTTGTTAACAAGAACTTCGCAGCTGTAGATGCTGGTCTTGATAAGATCGTAGAAGTTCCTGTTCCAGAAAGCTGGGCTACATGTCCTGATGACGCTCCTGTTGTTAAGGATGTTCCAGATTTCGTAAGAGACGTTGTAATGCCAATGAACGCTTGCGACGGCGATGCTTTACCAGTATCTGCTTTCAGCGGCAGAGAAGATGGTCACTTCCCTCTGGGAACAGCTGCATACGAAAAACGTGGTGTTGCTGTCAGCGTACCTGTATGGGATGCTGCTAAGTGTATCCAGTGTAACCAGTGTTCATATGTTTGCCCTCATGCAACAATCAGACCTGTTCTGTTAACAGATGAAGAAGCAGCTGCAGCTCCAGCTAACTTCGGTGCTGTTCCAGGTAAGGCTAACCTTGCAGGCAAATATCAGTTCAAGATGCAGGTATCTCCTCTTGACTGTCTGGGTTGCGGCAGCTGTGTAAACATCTGTCCTACAAAGGCTCTTGAGATGGTTCCTCTCGGAACACAGCTCGATGAAGCTCCTAACTGGGAATATGCAGTAGCTCTTCCACAGAAAGAGAACCCAATGGACAAATACACAGTTAAGGGTTCACAGTTTGAAAAACCATTACTTGAGTTCTCAGGCGCATGTGCAGGTTGTGGTGAAACACCTTACATCAAACTTGTAACTCAGTTATTCGGTGATAGAATGTATGTTGCTAATGCAACAGGTTGTACATCTATCTGGGGTGGTTCTGCTCCATCTATGCCATATACAACTAACGAAAAAGGTCAGGGTCCTGCATGGTGTAACTCACTGTTCGAGGATAATGCTGAATTCGGTTTAGGTATGTTCATGGGTCAGAAACATCGTAGAGAAGCATTAGCTAAGAAGATCAAAGGTCTTGTAGATCTTGGTGTTCTTGCTGAAGAAGCACAGGCTTGGTTAGATACTAAGGAAGAAGGCGAAGCTTCTAAGGCTACATCTGCAGCTCTGTTAGCAGCAGCTAAGGCTTACGCTGGTGACAATGCAGAAGCTAAAGCAATCTGTGATGCTATCGTTGAAGGCTATGACCTCTTAGTTAAGAAGTCACAGTGGATCTTCGGTGGTGACGGCTGGGCTTACGATATCGGTTACGGCGGTCTTGATCACGTACTTGCTTCCAACGAAGACGTTAACGTATTCGTTGTAGATACAGAAGTTTACTCCAATACTGGTGGTCAGGCTTCCAAGTCTACTCCTGTAGGTGCAGTTGCTAAATTCGCTGCTTCAGGTAAGAAGACAAAGAAGAAAGACCTTGGTATGATGGCTGCTTCTTACGGTTATGTATACGTAGCACAGGTTGCTATGGGTGCTAACATGAACCAGTTCATCAAAGCTCTTAAAGAAGCTGAAGCTTATCATGGTCCATCACTCATCATCGCTTACGCTCCATGTATCAACCATGGTATCAAGGGCGGTATGAAGGGTGCTCAGACAAGAATTAAAGAAGCTGTAGAGTGCGGTTACTGGTCATGCTGGAGATTCAACCCAGAACTTAAGGCTCAGGGCAAGAATCCATTCATCCTTGATTCTACTAAAGAACCTAAGGGCGACTTCAGAGCATTCATCATGAACGAAGTTCGTTATGCATCCCTGAAGAAAGGCTTCCCAGAAACAGCAGAAGCTCTGTACGCTAAGACAGAAGCAGATGCTAAAGACAGACTTGCTGGCTACATCAAGAAAGCAGCTGAATAATTCATCGTTAGATAATTTTTCAGAGTCAATGAATATACAGGCTCCGGTGCTTAGGCACCGGGGCCTTTTTCATGTAATAGGAAATTCCGAGGAATTTTCTATTGCATGAAAATGAAAAATAAATTCTTTACGTGCAAAGGCAGGATATAGTATAATCGGTATATTAGATAAATGAAATTATACTGGAAAGAGTGAAGAAATGGTTAAGACCTTTTATTTAAGTAATGGACTGAAGGTTGCAATGGAATATATGCCACAGTATCGTTCCGTATCCATGGGTGTTTGGGTGAAAGCCGGCTCGGTCAATGAGAATAAACAGACCAATGGCATGGCACATGTGATTGAACATATGTTGTTTAAAGGAACGGAGAAGCGAACAGCCAGAGAATTGGCGGATGCCATGACAGAAATCGGCGGGAATATGGATGCCTATACGACGAAAGAATATACATGCTTT
>Ga0129311_1002219_pt1 | contig 12157 bp, 9 predicted proteins | sample Go1ome_FD_94435 | JGI IMG/M metagenome (GOLD analysis project Ga0129311, IMG submission 94435) | Western lowland gorrila individual fecal microbial communities from Wisconsin, USA - Go1022B metagenome | ecosystem: Host-associated > Mammals > Digestive system > Large intestine > Fecal | place... | reverse complement strand
TGCAACGATGTCTATGAAGGAGATACGGGCGGCATTGGCGTAGCTGTGTCCGACAAGCCTGAAGGCCCTTTTCAAGACCTTCTCGGCAAACCGCTTCTGAACGACATTGTCAACGGCGCCCAGCCGATAGACCAGTTCGTCTATCAGGACCCGGCATCCGGTGACTGGCTGATGTACTACGGCGGCTGGGGACACTGCAATCTCGTCAAGCTCGCGGATGATTTCAAATCACTGGTACCGTTCGAAGACGGAAGTCTTTTCAGAGAGGTTACGCCTGAGGGATATGTAGAAGGACCGTTTATGATTCAGCGTGACGGCAAGTTCTATTTCATGTGGAGCGAGGGAAAATGGCGCGAGGACAACTACCGTGTTGCCTATTCAATTTCAGACACCCCCTATGGTCCGTTCAAAAGAATCGGAACCATTCTGGAAAGCGACCCGAAGCACGGAACGGGAGCAGGACATCACAGCGTCGTGCGGCGCGGCAATGATTTCTACATCATCTACCACCGCCATCCGCTCGGCTCTACCGACGGAGACAACCGTGTAATCTGCATCGACCGTCTCGAATTCGATGAAAACGGCTTCATCCTTCCGGTAAAGATGTCCTAGCGGTTGCACATCACGCAGAAAAGAAGATAAACCTATCTTAATCTGACATGTATTATATTGATAAACTTGCGTATAGATACTTAATCGCATCTATATGCGTCCTGTTCGCATTCTCAACCGGCCCTGCAAAAGGCCAGAATGTGGCGCTAAAGACAAATATCCTCTATGACGCGACAGCTACCGTCAATGCCGGCGTCGAATTTTCCGTCGCCCCGAAATGGACAATGGATATTTCCGGAAACTATAACGGCTGGAACTTTTCCGACAACAGAAAGTGGAAACACTGGCTCGTACAGCCGGAAATCCGATGGTGGTTCTGCAACAAGTTCATGCGCAGCTTTCTCGGCTTCCATCTTCTTGGTGCACAGTACAATGTCGGAAATCTCCCGACGGACTTCAAAGCATTCGGCAAGGATTTCTCCACATTGAAAGACTACAGGCATCAGGGATGGCTGGCCGGGGCCGGAATCGGCTATGGCTATGACTGGGCCCTGTCCAAGCATTTCAACATTGAATTCGAACTCGGAATGGGTGTCATATACACCGAATACGAAAAGTTCGACTGCCCTCAATGCGGAAAGAAAGTCGGTGAAAACCAGAAATTCATGATAGCACCTACAAAAGCGGCCCTGAGCCTCGTTTACCTATTCTAACAGGACATTGACATGAAAAATATATTTGCAATCATAGCGGTTGTCCTTTCAACCGCCTATACAATGTCCGCCCAGACATTGGCAAACGGGCAGGTCGAGGCACAGAATGTACGCCTCGGAAAAGTCTCCGAAACCGTATCAGTAGATTTCGACCTGGACGTGAGCGGCCTCTCGCTTCCGGCAAACAAGGGCCTGGTGCTCACACCTGTAATAGCCGGGATATCAGACACTTTGAGACTCCCTGCAATCGAAATGCTCGGTAAACTACGTCACCTTTATTGGCAGAGAAACGGTAGCACAGCCACACAGAACCCTCTCATTGTCGCAAGACGCCACAATGGAGAGCCGCAGGTGGAGCACTATGCCTGCAAGACTCCCTATCAGCCGTGGATGAGCGGGGCCCGACTTTACATAGAACAGGCCGATTGCGGCTGCTCCCAGAAATTGGGAAACGAGACATTGACAATCCCTTCTGAAGAATTGGAACCGGTCGAGGAAAAAGCGCCGGTCGAAGAGCCTATAGTGTGGGACTTCGCTTATATCAAGCCTCAGCCGGAAGCCGTGAAACAGCGTGCTGAAGAAGGCTCCGCCCGTCTTAACTTCGCTGTCGACAAATATGACATCAGGCCGGATTTCGGAAACAATGCCTCGGAGCTGAAGAAAATCAGGGAAACTATCGAACTCGTGCAGAATGACGATGACGTGAAACTCACGGGAATATATCTTCACGGCTACGCTTCACCGGACGGTCCTTATGCGCACAATACAGAATTGGCGGAAAACCGTACACAGGCATTGGAAAAATATCTCGAGGACTATTACAGCGAACTTGACAGGAGCCTTTTCTCGACGGATTCCACTCCGGAAGACTGGAAAGGATTCAGGGAATTTGCAGACACCTGCGGATTTCCGGGAAGAAGCGACCTGCTCAATATCATTGACAGCGACATGACGCCTGACGAGAAAGACTGGACAATCATGATGCGCTACACCTCGTTTTACAGGAATACGGTGCTTCCTGTCGCCTACCCTGCCCTTCGCCGCACGGACTACAAGGTCACATACGACGTCCGCAACTTCAGCCTTGAGGAAGCCCGGAGAATCATCAAGGAACGCCCTCAGAAACTGTCCCTGAACGAGATGTACCTGGTCGCAAACTCCTATGAGACGGGAAGCGCCGACTTCAACAATGTCTTCGAAGTCGCAGTCCGGATGTTCCCCGAAAGTGAGATTGCCAATGTCAATGCCGCCTGCGTCGCACTCAAGAACGGCAACATGAAGGATGCCGCAAGATTTCTGGCCAATGCCGGGGATTCGCCGGAAGCCAAGAACGCCAGAGGCGTGTTTGCTGCAATGAACGGTGACAAAGAGGCCGCATCGGTGCTTTTCTCACAGGCAAGTTCACTTGAAGCCGCGCGCAACAATTACAATAAAATCAAAAGCAATTAAACCAATAGTATATTACAATGAAAACAAGTAAACTTATTTCAATCGCCCTCTTGAGCATTGCAGTGGCTTGCTCCAAAGAGAACGTCACCTCCGATCAGGGAGGTTCTGATGCCAATCAGTACATGGCCGTAAATATCGCCATGCCGGCCGGCACTTCCACCAAAGCGACCGGAGACTATCGTGACGGTTCCGAGGCTGAGAGCACTGTGAATGTGAACAATTCCATTTTCCTGTTCTACGATGCCTATGGCAACTATCTTACCGCAGGTACCATTTCTGCTACTGACGGTTCCGTGGATGCGACCGGAAATCTCCAATTGACGACCAATCCTTCCAATTATGTAGAAAAGGATTCCAAGGCAGTCATCGTGCTCGGTCCTACAAGAATCCGTCCGGCCCTCGTACTCGAAGTTCTCAACTATGACAAATGCAACACTCTCAAGAACCTTTCACTTGCTGATGTTCACGCGCATGTGGACAACAATGCGATTTCCACTGAAGCCGGCAAGTTCACGATGACCAACTCTGTCTATGTTGACGGAAAGAATGTCGTGAATGCAACTCCTATCTCCGCTTCTTCCGTAAAAGAGACCAAGGAGGATGCACTCAAGTCACCTGTCCAGATTTACGTGGAGCGTGAGGCCGTCAAGGTGAACATGAAGGGCAAGGACGGCTTGAACAAGACTGCAGAAGGAAAAATCTACTTCGAGACCGCAAATGCAGAATATGTTCTCGACGGTGTAAAAGTAGCTGCCCGCATTGTTGTCGACGGTTGGGCCGTAAATGCATTCAACACCACTTCATATCTCGTGAAAAATGTTCCGGCATCTTGGATTGCCACCAATCCTTTTGCAAACTGGTATGACGAAGCAGCCAAAAGGACATTCTGGGCCCAGGACCCCAACTACTCCGGTTCCGAGGAGTATATTTTCGGCCGTGATCCTAAGGATGAGCCGGGAACATACAAGAATGTCCAGTATCTTTCCTGGAATGAAGCTACCGCGAACAATGTCGATTCATACAGCTACATGTATGAAAATACAGCAGACAAAGCTTCCGCAAAAGTAAATGGCGGAGAACTTGCCAATGTTCCGACCATTCTTATTGCAGCTCACGTGGAAATGGCACAGGCCGGAGCCGCATGGAAAAATCCGGACCTCTACAAATTCGGCGGACTTTTCTACACGAACACTTCTTTGAAGAATTACGCGGCAGAGCAGATTCTCAAGAACAAGCTCCATTGGGAATACACCACGAACGAAGGTACGAAAACCGCCTCTGTAAGTCCTGACCAGATAAACATTGATTTTGTTGCAAATATTGCCGACAACTCAGGTGCCGTCAAAGTCAAAGTCGCCGGAGTCACAGCTCCTGCCGCAGACGCACAACTCAAGAAAGCGGACGACACGGTAATCGAGTCCGCAAACTGGGCAACGGCCGTCGAGGAAATTCTTAACGGCGAGACCGGTTTCAATGTTGCCAAGAACGAGCTTGTATGCTACAAGGAAGGCAAGTGCTATTATCAGGTGCCTATCAAACACAATCAGGCAGTTGACGATGTCGCTTACGGTACCGTCCGCAACCACATCTATGAGCTTACTCTCTCCAAGATCGCCAAACTCGGCAATCCGGTATTCAATGCTGATGAGAAGCTCGTTCTTATCCCTGGTGAGGAAAAGAACTACTACGTTTCTGCAGAACTCAAGATTCTCAAATGGAGAGTCGTAACCCAGGATGTAGTAATTGAATAACTCAAGTTTCGCAAGTGCGAAACACCGCTTATAGAGCCCGCGAGGGCGACGGCAAGTCCCTTCCCCGAGGGGAGGGATTTAGGGTGAGGGTAACGTGATAAACGTGCGTTGGGCTTACAGCCTTCAAACGAGTGATAACCCTCAAATTCGCACTAACATTCAGCAAGTTTGACAACTTGCGAAACTTGAGTCGAGTAATACGCACCCGCTGTCAGCATTGACAGTGACATTTATCGGGCGGACGGCCTTGACCGGCTTTCCGCTCACGAAGTCCGGAACATTTCCGGCAAAAGAAGAAAAACAATGAACAGAAAGACTGATATGATGAAATTATCGAGGCGTATCCTCTCAGTGATGGCTTTTTGCAGCATCGCTGTGATGACCGGCTGCGTGTACGATGACATTGACGGCTGTCCTACCCGTCGATATATTCAGATCCGGTATGACAAGAACCTCAAATACGCGGACGCTGCCCCGACCGAGGTGAAATCCGTGAAGATTTATGCTGCAGACAAAAACGGAACAGTCGTTTACGAGAAAACTTCATCGGCTGCAGAATTGTCCGGATGCGGTTATCTGGTGGATGTCAGTGACATGCCGTCAGGAAACTACACATTGCTGGCCTGGGCGGAAGGAGAACCGCGAAATCCCGATTCCTATATACCTGTTTCTGTTGCCACCGGAAAGACTGATGTCAATGAACTTGAACGGACCATCAAGCGCAACCCGTCCCGTGAGGTCGAGAAAGACTTGACGCCGTTATTCCACGGAATGGCTGAAAATGTGGACTTTACAGACTTCCGAACCGGCGGGGTACGCCACACTGAATTGTCCCTCACCAAGAACACGAACAATGTGAGAGTCATTCTGCAGCACCTTTCCGGAGAACCCGTGGACGACAAGAATTTCAAGTTCTTCATCACCGACGACAACGGCACGATGGACTGGAACAATGCATTGACAGTCTCTGATTCAGTATATTACAAAGCTTGGGCAGTGAGCTCCGGCAGCGCAGGCATTGACAAGACAGCATTGGCAAGTGACGGCCAGACGGAAATCGGCGTGGCGATGGCAGAACTTACCGTGGGCCGTCTGGTGAAAGGACACCGGCCGATACTGAACGTCTATAACACCCACGGCGTCAGAGTCATTTCCATCCCGCTGATAGATTACGCCCTGCTGATAAAAGGGCATTATAATTCATCAATGTCCGATCAGGAATATCTGGACAGGCAGGATGAATACAATTTGACCTTTTTCCTGGACAAGGAAGACCGTTGGGTCAGTTCGAGCATAATAATCAATTCATGGAGAGTGATACTTGACGATGTAGATATTTAGGAGAATGCAAATGTTGATGTCCTTTATAAACAAACTGATTGCAATCAATGCCAGGTGCACGAAAATGTTCACGGCAGTACTTGCCGCGGGCATCATGATTTCATGCATCAATGACAGCAAGCCGTGCGATGCCGGATATCCCGACAACGTGCCGGCTTACCTGACCGTATCACTGAACGCCGGGAATGCAGGCACCAGGATTCCTGGTGACACAAAGGCCTCATTGACAGAGGCAGACATGGAGTCCGGCATTGAATCGGAATCGCTCATACATTCCTACAGGATCTGGATTTTCGCATCGAGGGAATCCGGAGACGGGGCGCAGCCGATCGGCTATGCTGAAGGGACCGGCCTTTCAGACAAGGGGAACCGCATTGTAAGCGTAAAACTCCGTACGGGAAAGATGAGCGGGGTCGACATATATGCTCTCGTCAATGCTGAAAACTGCCCGGCGCTGATGACCGGAGACGGAAGCGTGATGACGAGAGGACAACTCAAATCCGGCACGACAGGCGGATTCGGCATCGGTCCTGACATGAAACCTGCGTCCATGACAGTCCCTTCCACGGGACTTCCCATGTCGAGGGTCCTGACCAATGTCCCGCTTCAGAACCATGTATCGAAAAACATTGACCTGAACAATCCGATAGAGGTCCCTCTCCTGAGGGCAGTATCCAAGTTCCAGTTCTATATCGCCAAAACTGAGGGAGATACGGACATTGATGCACTGAGCATCCTCAACGTGGAATTAGGAAAAGTCGGGACCGGTTCCGCTGGCGTTTCCGGGAGTTTCATCCCGAAGGAGGCCATGGCTTTCACCGGACCTGTGGATTATGTCAATGTGAACAACCTCGACTACCTGTACACCTCGTCCGCATTTCTGCCTGACGAAGTGCAGTATTACCCCCAGACAGTCAAATATACCGGCAGTTCAGACATCTTGTTCAATGCTGTCGACATAAGCCCTGTCAATGACCCGACAGCATTCCGCAGGAGCATGGACGAGACGGCCCAGGGATATGCTGAAAGATTGAGGAATGCCGGTCTGACATCCGTCACTTCGTATTTTTTGGAATCCGGACAGCCCCTCAGAGGGGTAATCAACTATCAGTTTTCAACTGGCATACCCACGAAGGTCTCCTTCAACATCGGGCCGGGAGAGTTTCTCAGAAACCACGAACAAATCATATATGCCTATGTCCTGAACGGACGGGTGGAAGTGGAGACTACTCTGAAGTACCAGGTAATCGACTGGAAGAGCAAAGACGACGTAAACATTGATTTCAACTGATTATGAATTTGAGATTTTTACATATTGCAATATTGACAGCTGTCCTGCCGTGGGCCGCATCGTGTACAAGGGAAAAAGCCCCCGATGTGGACGGAAATGATGCGGTAGAGGTTTCCTTGCAGGTAGAAAACCCGTCTTCTGACATTTATACGATGAAGACCAAGGCGACACCGGCCGAGGAGAGGGCGCTCAAAAACATGTATGTCTATATCTTCAGCAAGAACGGAGCATTGAAAGGCTTTGCGGCGTTCAACAGCAGCCTCGACCAGTCCACGTCGGACACTGAAGGCAAATACGGCTCCATAAAAGTAAGGACCATAGCGGGAGGCTCATACATCTATGCGGTTGCAAATGTCTTTCAGGAAGGAACTTATCCGCTGAAAACCACGATGAAGGACGGTGTCAATGAAACCATAACACTTTCAGACGGTCTTCCGATAAACCTTTCGCAGGAAGCAGTCCTAAAAGGCAACGTGAGCTTCACCCGCGAGCAGTTTCTGGCGCTTCCGTTCATCCGCAAGCCGGGAACGATCCAGGTCTCCAGCAGTTTCCTCATGACAGGAGCCGCAAATAGGGGCAATGCTGTGTATATCAACAAGGAAGGCGCCATTTCCGGCAATGAGGATATAATCAGGCTCACCCGCGTAGTTTCCAAGGTGCGCTTCAATATCGGCATTGCAAAAGGAGCGACGGGAAAGACGTTCAAGGCGGAAAAATACAGTATTGTCAATGTCGCCTGCACCGGTTCCCTTTTCTCTTCCGATGACGCCGGCGCGGAAAAAACATATCCGGTCGAGCCGGTACAGACCAACTTCAATGACATTTCAGGAATCTTCGCCCCAAATGACGTGGATGCTTCCGGAAGGCAGTATTTCGAAGTGTATCTGCCTGAAAACAAGCAGAATGCGGTCAATGAAGCCTCCAAGTGGCACGACAGGGAAGCCGACGGAATGTCCGTCCCTAAGAAGTTTGTCAATGCTCCCGAGTTCGGAACATACGTGGTTATTCACGGCACTTACACCGAACAAAATTCAAGTTACACAAGGGATGCGGCAGTTTCCTATACGGTTCATCTGGGCGACTGCTCTGCGGATGTCAACGACTACAATGTGGAGCGCAACTCTTCCTATACATTCAATGTCTCCATTTCCGGTGTGGACAATATCATTGTCGAGGCCAAGCAGGAGAACGATACCCAGGAACAGCCCGGCTCGGAGGGTGTCGTGATGGAATACGGCACTTCCGGCAAGACGCTTTCACTGGACAGCCATTATGAGCACATGGTCATGCGCTTCTGGCAGAATGACATCAAGATATTGAAAGAGAAGGGCTTAGGTTACATATACAAGATTTCCGACCTTGGCAGACAGTCCGATGTCATGATGGTAACGGACAAGGTTGCCGGGAACTTGAACGGGGCAGATACGGATTGGGTGGAATTTGCAATAGGAGGCACATATTCTCCGGAGCCTTCCGAGCGTGGTACCGCCGTGGCCTATCCGGGGAAGGGCAAGCCGTCTCTTTATACCATCGACTCGTTCCTCAAGCTGCTCTATGACAATGCATCTGCGGACACTTTCTGGACAGGCGGTTCAGCGTCAAACCGATATGTTGATGTCACCTGTTTCGTCGATGAGAACTATTATCCGGACAAAGTCTGGAGCGAGTATGTGAATGACGTTCCCAAGAGAACGTTCTATGTGGCCAACACTGTAAGTGAGAGCAAGGACAACAGAAGCACCTATGCTACAGTCGCTTTCGGATTCAGCCAATACAATATCCAGACATTCTATGACAGGGCGCAGGCCGAAAAAATAATTGCTTACGGCTGCGAGACCACGAATGACGAGGCCGGCAAGGGATTCACTGTAGCTCCTGTTTCCAAAGGAACGGACAGCTGGAACGGCAGGAACAATCTGCTCGAAGACATTAAAGGCAATACCGCTTCGTCTTCCTACCGTATCTCTTGGGAAGATTTGGAGTCCAACAAGAGTTTTTACCGTGCCTGCATGTCCAGGAACAGGGATTTGAATGGAGACGGCGTAATAGACGATGATGAAATCCGCTGGTATGCCCCTACGGTCGACCAATATGCCGGGTTTTGGCTGGGCGAGAACGTGCTCAGTACTGACAGCCGTCTGTACAACAAGCAAACGTCAAGTCTGGGAACAAATCCAGGCATTGAAAACGGCAACCGTATGGTATACTGGACTTCCTCAAGCAATCTATGCAATTATCTGGCGGAGGAAGGCATGTCCACAGGTAAAGACCTTACGGGGAAGTGGTCTGCGAAATATGTGAGATGCGTACGCACTCTCCAGTCACACGACGTCGGTTATGACAAGATTCCTGACGAGTATTATACTTTCGACACGCAGGACGGTTATAAGAAAATCTCATTTGATAAAATCGATGCGAGCGCGTTGAACATTTCCGGTGAACAGGGAGAACTGAACAATCATAATGAACGTCAGGATGACAACAAGCCCGCGAAAAGTTTCCTTGTAGCCTCGGAGACTCTTTCCGGCACGACAATGCAAGAAGTGATAGAAGGAAAATACACCTGCGCCCAATATTATACTTTTGATTCGAATTACAAGTGGAGAGTTCCAAACCAACGTGAGCTTGTCATGCTGTATCTGACCGGACTTGTGGATGACACAACCACTTGCCGTACGTGTTTCTCAAATTTAGCTTACCGATATGGCTGGCAATATAGCAAAAGTAAGGGTCTTTTGTATATGTTGGTTCCGAATAAACAAACCGAGAGTGCCAAAGTCCGCTGCATCAGCGTACTGCAATAGTTTCTCGCCCCAGAAACGCAGAAATGCACGCCCGGAGTACTGAAAACGGCGCCGAGACTGACAAAAATTCGTCAAAATTGCCGACAAATGGTTCTCTACAAGCTTACAGACGAAGATTTTTAAGAATAATGTTTGCATATTTATGCGATAATACATAAATTGCGCTCAGTTTTTCAATGTTTAACTAATAAACTGATAACATCATGAAAGAGATCGTTGAGAAAATCCAGAAAGAGTATGAGGAGTTCGCAGTAAACGCTGAGGCTCAGGTAGAAAAGGGCAACAAGGCTGCCGGCGCACGCGCCCGCAAAGCTGCTCTTGCACTCATGAAGGATTTCAAAGAGTTCAGAAAACTTTCTGTTGAAGCTGGCAAATAAAAAATATTTTCATTTGCATGCAACATTCCTGAACCATATTGCATCTATAAGGCAGGTTTAGGTTTTAGTACACGTCTAGAGGTCGGACAGCAGCGATGCTTCCGGCCTCTGATATTTTATGGCCGCCCATTGCCCCGCCACATGATATAGAATACCAGCGGAATGCCCAGGATAGCGATGGCACTGCCCACAGGAACCGGCACAGGGAACATGAGGGAAAGCAAATCACCGGAAAGTCCCATTATGGCACCGGTCATGAGAGAAAGCGGAAGGACTGCGCTCATGGAAGACGTGCCGGCAAGCGACCGCGACACATGAGGCGCCACGATACCTATGAAACCAATGGGACCGCAGAATGCCGTCACAGCCCCCGTCATCACGCAGCAGCTCAGCATTGACACTCCCCTTATCTTCCGGACATCGGCGCCGGCCGCCCTGGCATAATCATCCCCGAAAAGCAGCACATCCATCCCCTTGTTGCCCGCCAGCGCCAGGACAGTACCTACTGTCAGGCACACGGACATTATCAATATCTCCAGCCAGCTGTTGCCGCTGAAGCTGCCGGCCGACCAGTTCCAGAACATCCTCAACCGCGTTTCATCCACCTGATACTGCATTATGGAAGTCACCGCACTCATGATGAACCCCAGCATCACGCCGGTAATCAGGAGAGCGGAAGCATTGTGTACCCGCATTGAGACCGCCATGATTATCAATGATATACAAACAGCTCCCAGAGCGGCTCCCGCTGCCAGTCCCAGACCGGAAGCCAGACCTCCAATACCGGCCGCACCGCATATCAGCATCACGGCAGCCGCACCGGTTCCTGCACCTGCACTTACGCCGAGAATATGAGGATCGGCAAGGGGATTACGGAAAATCGCCTGCATCTGTGCTCCGGAAATTGCCAGGGCAGCACCTGCCACGACTGCGGTAACCAGACGCGGAAGCCTGAGCTGCAGCACTATAGCATCAGCATTGTCCCCGGACGGGGAAAACAGCGCATGGAAAATTTCAGCGATACCGATATTCAGCGGCCCAGCCAGGATATCCGCCACGACCAGCAGAAAAAGCACCGCCACGGAGCAGAACCAGGTTATCGCAAGACGCTTATTCATCGTAGACGGCTTTCGAAAAAGATATGTTCCTCCACACCGGAATCACCGCCATGAGCAAGCCCACCGCCAGCACACAGACCGATGTCAGGACAATGTCTTTCCATTCCAGAATGATAGGGTATGCCCTTGTCACGAATCCTCCCGGCATACTTATGAAACCGAATTTCTGCTGGAGCAATGCGAATCCGATGCCCACGACAAGCCCGATGACGAGTCCGAGCACGGAAATCAGCCAACCTTCCATCATGAAGATGCCACGCACCATGCCATCAGGCGCGCCCATGCTGCCGAGCGTGGCTATATCCCCCTTCTTCTCGATAATCAGCATCGACAGGCTTCCGAAGATACTGAACGAGATAATGATGATTATAAATATGAGTATCAGGAAGATAGCCGCCTTCTCATACTTCATCATCTTGTACAGCGCCGGGTTCTGCGCAAACCTGTCACGCACCACGAAATCATCCCCCAGCCTTTCCCGCAAGCCCCCGATAATCTTCTTCAATCCAGCTTCTCCCGCCTCCGGCGCAATGCGTATCTCTATGGATGACACTTCATGGTCATAATCCAGCAACTCCCGCATTGACTCGATAGGCACTATCATCAGGCTTGCGTCGACATCTGCATTGACAGAAAACACGCCGGCTGGATAGACCTTGACCATCTCGATGGAGGCTGCGGGGTTCGCGAGCGAAATGTTGCGGTCACGGGCGGGAAAGTAAATCTCAATCGGAGCGACGAAACGCGGGCTGATGTCCATG
>Ga0129311_1002215_pt1 | contig 12169 bp, 9 predicted proteins | sample Go1ome_FD_94435 | JGI IMG/M metagenome (GOLD analysis project Ga0129311, IMG submission 94435) | Western lowland gorrila individual fecal microbial communities from Wisconsin, USA - Go1022B metagenome | ecosystem: Host-associated > Mammals > Digestive system > Large intestine > Fecal | place... | reverse complement strand
TTCTTTTGTATACTGCCAGCCTTCACCCTTCGGCAGATATTCGCACATCTCAGCAGAAAGGAATTCAGACTGATTATAGAAATCATTTGCAAGAAAGATATCCATATCGGCACCGGTCAGTCCGGTCAGTTCTTTTACCTGACGGTATGCGTTCTGTGTTGCGTACATCTCATTTCTCGGATTTCCGGCCTCCACATTAGAATGTCCGATACCAAGAATCTCAATCGGATGATCGGTATATTTGTAAGCCAGTTCTGTCGGACATACAACGATTGCTGCTGCACCGTCGCAACGCTGTTCAAAGTGAGAACCTCTCATGTATTTTCCGATCAGCGGATTAAATTTGGAATGCAGATACTCATAAGCAGAATCCATACCATTTGCTGCTGCAAGTTCTTCATATGTATTATTTGTGATCGTACTCAGCGGATTTAACGCTGCCGCACGACGGCAGTTAATGGACAGATTTGTCATCATTGCATCCACGTCTTCTTCACAGATCCCATTCTCTTTCACGTAATAATCCAGCCAAGATTCAGAGTTAAATGGCAGAGAACCACGGGTAAATAAGGTGTAATCTCTACACTGGGTAGAAGCCAGTACATCATGGAAGATCGCATCTGTTCCAAAACGACGTTTTGTGACTACTCTGGTCGGGTATGCGATGGAATACGGTGTCTCGATGCAGCCGCTCAGAACCATATCATATTCTCCGGAAGCGACTAATGCAACGGCAGTCTCAACCCCCACATAACCGGTTGCACATGCTTCGCTGTGATGATAGGAACCTTTGCCTTTCATACCAATCCAGTTTGCTACGTGCATGTTCGGTGTAGCAAGGTTACTGGTCCATCCCGGTCCGGCCTGTCCATGGATATAAAATTCCACATCACTGCCATCTACTCCGGCATCTTTCATGGCATCTCGCGCTGCATATGCGAAAAGCTCCTGCTCATTCATACCATCTACAACCGGGTCATCCAGGATACGGACAAACGGAGTTGCACCTACGCCAATAATGGAAACACTTCTCTTATAAGGTTTTAATTTCGGAAGATTATCATTAAAGCTCATTTTTCATTCTCCTTTTTTATCATTTTTAATAGTTTGTAATTACTATTTCTGCTGATTACATTGTATAAAAAATGAGCCTGCTTTTTTTCGTATGATGTTTGAGGAATATGCGCTGGTTTTTCTACACTAATGTAGAATAAGTGTTTTTACTTTCCCAATTATTTCGTGTATAATGAAGAACAGACAGAGGAGGACTTGAAATGTACATAGGGTTAAAACAAATTCAATATCAATTGGGGGATTATTCCACACTGCTGACTTCATCCGATGGTATACATGCTCTGACTGGCTGGAATAAACTGTACGATGCGCCACAGCCACTGACCATCCATTTATTGTATACATGCACCTATACACCGGAACTGCTTTCTTATCCCTTTATTCAGGATATGCATCTTTTATGCATCGTCCCTGAGGATATCAATATGGATATGCTAAACAGCCAGTTCCCGGATTCTGTAAGTGTCTTATTTGTACAATGTAATAATCCCGAAGAGATTTATGGCCTCCTTCAAAAGTATTACAACATTCAATGCGGCGTCGGATTTTACGGTGCTACACTGCTTGACTTTCTGGCTTTTGACAATGGTTTGCAGCCGGCAATTGATTATTCCTACCGGGTATTCGGAAATCCGGTATTTGTTTTTGACGCAAATTATAATCTGATCGCAGCTCCTTTTGAAAAACTGAAAGGGCAGAATTTTACAGATCGTACTCTGGAGAAAAAAGGATTTACCGATCAGGATTTTAAAATGGTCAGCCGCCAGAATAATATCCATGAACGGGTAAAACGAAGCGAAATCCCGATTCGGGCTTTCAATGAAGAACTTGGTTATGAACAGCTTTACTGCTCTATCAATACAAGCAAAGATCTCGGGCACATCGTAGTTTCCGCTATCAATAAACCGCTGGAACCAATCGATACGGAATTTCTGCTCACCCTGAAAAAATATATCAATGAACAGATAAAAAAAGACGCATTCATTCAAAATGCGCGTGGATTTAACTATGAATATTTTATCCGCGATCTGCTTGATCACAAAATTGCCGCGGACCGTTCTTCCATTACACATATGAATTATGTAAAAGACGATTTCAACGGCAACAATTACTGTATTGTCATAGAAATTGCCAGAAGTCAGGAAACCGTCAATGCACGTCATGTCCGAAATATGCTGGAGAGCCGGATTCCATATCTGAAAACAATTATTTACAATGGGCAGCTGATCGCAATTATTACCATTCCGACCAATCAGCTGCTTCCACAGGAGTATATTGACACCATGCAGAAACTCTGTCAGGAAAACGGGCTTTATGCCGGTATGAGCAACTGTTTCCAGGATATTTTGAATATTGAAGAATACTATAATCAGGCACTGCGTTCCATCGAACTTGGTATGTGCAAGGATCATTCACCGAACCTGTTTTCTTACAAAAACTATTATCTGGAACACATGCTGAACTCCTTTACCTTAAACGAATCCAGTTGGACCTTCTGTCATCCAAAAATGCAGTTTCTGCTGGATTATGATAAAGAGCATCACTCTGAGCTTGCCTACACATTATACATGTACCTGACCCATGAACGGAATCTGGCCGCCACAGCAGAGGCCATGGATATGCACCGTACCTCGCTGGTGTACCGATTCAAAAAGATCAATACTCTGATTGGGGAAGATTTTGATGATTACAGAGAACGGATGTATCTGATTCTGTCCTATGAAATGAACCGTCCGACCGCATAAATACTGGGTTGCAACCAGAAGTTGCGCAATCGCTCACGTCGATTGGTAGACATTTTCCGCTGATTTTTTATACTGAAATCAGATGAGATACATCACACACTATGTATTTCATATTTCCGGAAAATCACACAACAATCGCTTGATTCTGTGGTGACAATTTCATGATAGGATCATCCTTTTCCAGACGGAGGTACATTATGACATTAGGTGAAAAATTATATACATTACGAACAAAACAAAATATGACACAGGAACAGCTGGCAGAAAAGCTGCAGGTTTCCCGCCAGTCTATTTCCAAATGGGAATCCGATGCCACACGCCCGGATCTTGGAAAATTGAAATTTCTGGCAGAGTTTTACCAGGTTTCATTAGATAAGTTATTGGATGAAGATGTAGATATTTTTGCGGAAGAAACTTCTTCTGATTTAAATCAGCATACCGACTGTGCTGCAAACAACCAGAATGGCACAGACACATTAGCAGGCTCTGCGTTCAAAAATGGCAATAACAATCATAACGATCACAGTGACAATAGTTTTTCATCCGGAGTTTCCCCGGAAACGATTGAAAAAATCACCGCTGAGATTCTTCAAAAAAATCACAAAACCTGGAAGCGGACAGCTATCGGCTTTGGCACCGCATGCCTTGCACTGACGGTTGCTTTGATTGTGGTCACAGTGCACTTTTCTGCCAGATTAAACGATATTTCCTCTCAGCTTGTCGTACGATATGCTCCAGTATATGAAAGCGATGACTACAGTGATAGCAGTGAACAGGATACCTATTTTCAAAGTTATAACACTGCTGCAGATTCTATCTCTGATGACGGTAAAACCCTGCGTGTCAAATTTACTGCTGTATTAAAAAACTATCAGAATAACACGGCTTTGACACTGCAGCTTCAAAATAATTCGGACCAGAGCAGCATTCCTGTCACATTCACATACGAAAATGGAACTTATACAGGCTATGCCGACTTACCGATCAATGCAGATACTTATTCTACAACAGCCTGCATCGACACAAATGGTGAAAAACAACTTGTAAACGTGAACGAATATGAGCCTTTGTCCATACTGTCACTGACCGACTGGGGACCGGTTCTCGATGTAGAGGAAAATACATGTACACGAAATAGTAACGACGGCTATTTCTCGTTATCTGTCACACATTCAGAGTTCTTATCTTCCATTTCTGATGTTAAGCTTCAGATTTTATATCAGGATGAGGAACTGTTTTCTCATACTTTAGACAAGGATGATATGTCGCTCTTTACCGATGACTCTGTAGCAGAAAATATTAATTATCATTTTACTGCAGACAAAGATATCCCGGCTGAAGATTTTGTGATCCGGCTTAGCTGGTATAATTCCTATTTAAAACAATATGTTACTTATGAAGCAACTAATACCTGGGTTTTCAATGTCCAGAGTAATGATGTATTGAATGCCCTTATTTTTCACCCAGGATCTGAAGATGACCATACAATCATTTCCATATCACCAGAATCCAAATAAAACATTAGAAGGCGAACAGGTCATTCCTGCTCGCCTTCGTTTGCTTCTTCCATATCAATACATGCATCTTCGACTGCATCCACAAAACTGACACGTATCACAGCCTGCGCCCAGTTCACACTGATCCGCGCTGCTTTCTGTTTCTCATCCCCGGCTTTTTTGATCTGCTCTAACAGTTCCTGAAAAACTTCTTTTGTCAGATAACCGCCGCGCCAGTGAAACGTCAGTAATCTGCCCTTTTTTGCCGCCTGCAAAGACCGCTTGTACACATCTTCGATTTTTGTAAAAGACAGCTTTTTCTCCCGGTAATAAAAATGATCTCCGTCCGTACAGAAAGGAGCCGGTGCGATCAGTGGTTCGTGATCCCGGAAAATCTTCTTATCTTCCAGATTGAAATAATCATAGCGCAATTCCTGCCCGGCAAGACTGTGCTTTCCAAGAGTATTATCAAAGGTGACATCCAGATGATAAAACTGACCGCCGATTTTTACGATATTCCATGTATGACGGTACTTGATTCCTTTCTCCGGATTGTTTCCACAGATAGCAATCATGCACCAGATACCAAGAGCGTCACATAGCACTTTCACGGATTTTGCAATGCCCTCACAGACTCCCACACCATGTCCTAACGGCCCAATGATCTCATGGGAATATGCTTTTTTCAGTTTATCGTAAGTTACATTTTCACAGATAAAATCATGGATGTATTTTTCCTTCTCCCACTCTGACAGATCTTTTGCCGCCCGCGCCAGTTTCTCCACTCGTGCTTTCATGGCTTTCTGATGCTCCCGGATCTTATTTTTATCAAATAAATATTCCGGAAGCAAAATCAAATTAGAGGAATTGTCATAATAGCGGTACTGATATCCCGTCGCCCAGAACACTTCCGGGTGATCCAGACGCATCTGAAAAAAGATATCATACAACTCCCGCCCGTCAATCCGCGGAATCTGAATCTCTGTGTCCAGTGCATTAATGCCCTGCAGCATTCCGTGATACACAGCCTGCTGCAGTTTATTCATCTTGTTATAGTAAAACGGTTCCATAATGATACGTTGTCCTTACTCCTGTACACGTCCCATTTTCTGTGCAAAACTGTGCAGTGCATCCGGAATCTGAATAGTCTGCGGACAGACTTTCTCACAGCTGTGACATCCGATACAGCATTCCGGCTGTTTCTCTGCGTCCACAGAAGCCAGTGCCATCGGTGCGATAAATGCGCCGGAACCAGATACCATTGCCTCATTGTACAATTTCAGCAGGAACGGAATATCCAGTCCCTTTGGGCAATGAGATACACAATAATGACATCCGGTACAAGGTACGGTTGTCTTGCGGATCATATCATCAGCCACACCAAGGATCAAATCCATCTCAGCTTCATTTAACGGTTTGTTTTCCTCATAAGTTGCAATGTTATCTTTTAACTGCTGCATGTTGGACATACCGGACAATGTCATGGTTACTTCCGGAATCGCCTGCAGGAAGCGGAAGGCCCATGCCGGTACTTTTTCCTCCGGTCTTGCCGCTGTCAGTTTTGCAGTTGCCTCCTCCGAAAGAGTTGCAAGCTGACCACCACGAACCGGCTCCATTACCCAGATCGGGAGATTCCATTTTTTCAGTAATTCCACTTTTCCTTTTGCATCCTGGAATTTGTAATCAAAATAATTCAGCTCGATCTGGCAGAATTCCATGTCTTTACCATATGCTTCCAGGAACTTTGTCATACACTCGATATCACCATGTGCAGAAAATCCAAGGTGTCTGATACGGCCATTTCGTTTCTGCTCCATCAGATAATCATAAATGCCGTATTTCGGATCCAGATATGCATCCACATTCATCTCACAGACATTGTGGAACATATAAAAATCAAAATACTCTACCTGACATTTTTTCAGCTGCTCCTCGAAAATCTCTTTTACTTTTGGCATATTGGTCAGATCATACCCCGGGAACTTGGAAGCCAGATAAAAACTGCTGCGGTCATATTTTTTCAACAGTTCACCTACAACCAGCTCAGATTTTCCGCCGTGATAACCATAGGCAGTATCATAATAATTAATGCCGGATTCCATACAGTATGCAAACATTTCCTCCGCCGCTTTTACATCAATCTGATTATCGTCACCATCGATAACCGGCAGTCTCATATTTCCCATTCCAAGTGCAGATAACTTTAAACCCTGAAATTCATTGTAAATCATAAATATATTATTCCCCTTTCTACTCAATTTTTCCATTTCATAATTATTAAGTCAACATTTTTATTATACAGGTTGAAGTGTACTCCAAGTCAAGTATTATACGTAAAATGTAGAAAGAAAGGGACTCTGGCTATTTGTTCCTGGTAAGCGATTGTTAGCTACCAGGAAAAAATCGCAGAGTCCCTTTTCATAACCTACATTTTAAACCACACAATTCCCCGAAATCCCCGAAAAATTTATTTTCACAAATTTTCCGCCTGCTGCGCATGCGCTACGAACATCTGCTGCACAAATGCATAACTTCCAAGTCCTGTTAATATGCAGGAAGTTTCAATTCCATCTTTTTCCAGAACATTTTCCCAGGAATCCTCATCCTCTCCTGCCATATCATTTCTGGCATGATCCCCTGCTACCAGCAGCAATGGTGATAATACTGCTTTTTTATATCCTTGTTTACACAACTGTTTTTTTACATCTTCAATCGCCGGGTATCCCTCTACGGTGCCAATAAACACATTTTCAAATCCCTGTGCCTGCAGCTGATGCTCCAAAGCCGGGTAGCACGCATTGGCAAAATGCGCTGTTCCATGTCCCATAAAAAGAAACGCATCCGAAGAATTTCTGAAATCAAAAATTTCATTCAAGCCGCCGATCAACTGCTCATAATCAGACTGCTGGTGCAGCAACGGATGTCCCACACGCACAGATGCAAACTCTTTTTTATACGATTTCACAAGTTCCATCAGTTCATCATACTCATATCCATGAATCATATACGTCGGCTGAATCAGTAATTCTGTGTATCCATCTGCCACAAATTTTTCCAGGGCTTCTGCGATCGTATCGATTGCAATTCCATCCCGCTCTTTCAGTTTTTTGATAATTCGACGGCTGCCATAAGCCCGGCGCTTCTCATATTCCGGAAACGCTTCTGCAATCGCCTGTTCTACCGGAATAATATTCTGTTCCTCTGCTTCTCTGTAAGATGTTCCAAAACTAACCACCAATAAACCTTTTTTCATCTACTGTTACTCCTTATTTTCCTGCATTTTTCGTTGTAACATAAATTCTGCTGTCTCTGCTTTCCTGAACTTGCTCTGACTCTATTTTTCCCGTGCCAGCAGCTGCATCATACATATCCGCAATTTCTCCATATCAATCGGCTTCGTAATATGTGCATCCATTCCTGCTTTTGCTGACTTCTCAACATCTTCCGCAAAAGCATTCGCCGTCAACGCAATAATCGGTATCGTCTTTGCATCCGGCCGTTGCATATTTCGTATCTTTCTGCTTGCAGTATATCCGTCCATCACCGGCATCATGATATCCATCAAGATCAGTTCATAGGTTCCCGGCTCCGATGCAGCAAATGTCTCTACCGCCAATTCACCGTTCACCACCAGATTCAGTTCTGCGCCAAGATCCTGCATCATATAACGTAAAATTTCACCATTTAACGTATTGTCTTCCGCAGCCAGAATCCGTTTTCCGGTCAGGTCCACTTCTGTAATCACATTCTGCTTTTTGTGTTCTTTATAGCCCTGATCAATAGCAAAGGTCAGTTCACAGGTAAATTTCGTGCCAACTCCCACTTCACTTTCCACTTCAATGGTTCCACCCATCTGATCAATAATTCGTTTTACAATTGCCAGCCCCAGTCCGGTTCCTTTTGACTCGCTGCGATTTTCCCCATGCTCCTGCGCAAAGGGCTCAAACATTTTCTTCTGGAAGCTCTCACTCATACCAATACCGGTATCTTCCACGCAGATTCGACAGGTCACTTCCGTCTCCGTCTCTTCTTCCATATTCGCTGTCAGTGTGATCGTTCCATTTGGTTTATTGTATTTAATCGCATTGCCAATCAAATTCATGATTACCTGCCGCAAGTGCAGTTCGCTGGTAAAAATTCTTGGCGGTTTAAATTCCATAAGCCCTGGTGTCAGTAATTTCACACCCTGTTCCACTGCTTTTGGCTCCAGAATATCACAACAGCTTTCAAGAACTTCCCGCAGATATACCGAATCTTCCGACAGTTTTATTTCCTCATAATCAAGCTTGCTCATATCCAGCACATCATTGATCAACGCCAGCAGATACTCCGATGCCGTACGAATTTTTCCGTGGCATTCTGTCACCGCATCCGGATCATCGGTGTGTCTGTCTGCGATGTCAAGCATACCGATAATTCCGTTCATCGGTGTGCGGATATCATGAGACATTCGCGTCAGAAATTCGCTTTTTGCCTGATTTGCAATTTCCAGCTCCATATTTTTCCGGCGCATTTTTTTCGCATGGATCATCATGGAACAGGCCAGCACAATAACCGCTGTCAAAGATGCAAAGATACATACCGCTTTCATTGGATGATATAAAACAAATCCGTATAATGTTGCTTTATGTACATGTGCGGTTCCATCTTCCAGAAATGCGGTTTTTTGCATATCTGACAGGCTATAAATATAATCGTTAAATAATCGGATAAATTCCAGATCACTGTCCCTGGAAATAGCCACACAGATTTTCTGGGATCCTCCGGAAATCATGCTTGTCACAAGGGAGCTGTAGGAATCATAAATATAATATTCCAGACCAGAACGGTCTCCAATAGCATAGTCTGCCTGTCCATTCTTGATTGCCGCAATACATGTCATGGCATTGTTACACAAAATTACTTCATCAAAATCCGTCGTATCTGCAATATTTTCCAGCCCAAGTTCCACAGCTACCCGCCTATGACTCTCATTACTTTCATTATGCACATATGCCAGATTCGATTCCATGATCGACTTGCTTCGCACATATCCGATCTGCGCACAATACTCGGAAGTAAAGGGCATACCGATCAGAAGATCATAATGTTTTTCCTTCAAAAGTTCTTCTGCGTCCTCCCTGAACTCGCAGAACGTGTAGTTCATCCGAACCCCTGTATTTTTCGAAAAATCATTTAAAACAGATACCAGCATACCGGCCGCCTCGCCATCATCCCGCTGATATACATAGGGCGCATCATTATCTATGCAGAGCACCTGCAATTCATCCAGAGATTTTAAATATGCTTCCTGTTCATTCGTCATGGAAAATACATAACGCGCATCCCGGAAAAACCGCTCAAACAGTACATCCTGAAGATCTGGCTGTACCCGATTCAGAATATCTATTGCCTTGTCCAGTTCCTGTATCAACTCTGTGTTTTCCTGCGAAGACACAAAATAATACGGACGCGATGCAAATTTCTCCACAATCCTGGTTCCTGCAATCGGAGACAGCGACACACTGGATATTACATCCACCTGTCCACTTTTTAATGCGCTGTACTGTGCATCTTCCGACTGATAATAATAAATCTCGTAGTCAAAATTCTGAGAATCCAGATAAGAAATAACCTCTGAATTTCTCGTCTGCGCCTGCTGTAACAGTCCAACAATCAGCGGACTTTTCGCAGCCGTCACATTGTCTTCCCGGATATTGCTGGTTTCCAGCGCACACAAAGTTGTGTACACGGTTCCATAGTTATTCTCCGGGAAAATCATCTTGTCTTCTGTTTCTTCCGTCTTCAGAATCGGTCCCAGAAGATCCACTTTTCCTGTCTGCAGATCAGCCATTGCATTTCTGATATCCGCATTTTCATCACCACTGTCATATGGAACATATTCCATCTTCCAGCCGGTATATTCTGCTATCTTTTCCAGATACACATAACTGTATCCATCCGGCGTGCCATCCTTATGCAGATAACTCATTCCATCCTGTACCGGAAATCCAACCCGAATTGTGCGTGTTTTCTGATGTTCTGGTACTGCAGTTTCTGATGCCATTGCCTGTGCAGATGGTTGGAAAAGCATTACCACCCCCAATAATATGATCAGAACATATCGGAAAAACGTCGCTGGCTTTTTGTTTTCCATTTGCAACTCCCCCGTTTTTACAAATATCCCCGTTTGTATTACTTACTTCGCGTTTCGTTTCTGATATTCGTTATAATCCTCTACGGAAATTCGTGCAAATTCACATGCACTCTCCAGAGTAATTCCCATATCAAGTAACTGAGCGATCTTTGCCATCACGGTTCTGGTTGCTTCATTATCCTCAAGCCGCTGCATGCGTTTCTGACGTTCACTCTCCTCGTAATCTTTCCAGTTCTGATAATCCTGCTCTGTAATTCCGACAATCATGCAGGCAGTTTCTAAAGTTTCGCCGTAACGCTCCATGATCTGTTCTGCTGCTCCGACAAGTGCTGCGCACAGTTCCTCACTTGTGCTTTCCATCATTTCGTTTTTCATATGTAATTCCTCCCGGTGTTTTCTAGCTTATCTGAATATTTCATTTCTAAGTTATATCGACCATCTTATTTTATAGTTTTTCTATGGAATTTGCAAGAGATGTCGCGGGGTGTTGACGGTGTTTTATGCATTTAATGATTTTCGTGTTTTACTTCTTTTAATACGCAATAAACATGCAAAATCATAACCATTTTTTCATATAACTCATTCTACCAATCTATAACCTTGCAATGCCTTTCTTCGCTCTTTGTAATCCGGGCAATACGTTTCTACTTCTGCCCAGAAGTCTGCAGAATGATTCATATGCCGCCTGTGGGCCAGTTCGTGGATCACCACATAATCCAACAGTTTTTCCGGTAAATAATATAACTGGTAGTTAAAATTCAGATTGCCTTTGGAACTGCAGCTTCCCCAGCGGGTTTTCTGATTTCGGATGGTAATCCTTCCAACCGTTACACCCATGATCTTGCTGTAATAACTCACCCGGGAGCCGATTTTCTCTTTGATTTTTTCGAGTTCTTCCTGTGTCAGTTGAGCCACCGGCGTTGCATCCGTCGTTTCCCGCTGCCTGATGCGTGATTGCATCTGATCTACTTTCTGCCAGATCCATGACTGCTCACGGGTCAGGAAATCCTGCAATGCCTGCGAGGACAATCGATTAGGAATCCGCAGGAACACTTCACCGTCTTCCTGCACCTGAATACCGATACTTTTCCGTGCGGAACGGATTACATGAAGTGTCAGGGTATGATCATTTTTTTGTAATTCTATTTCTGTCTGATTGCTCATAGTATCCTTATTTATCCTTATGTTATTTTTACTTGTACTGACGGACCAACCGGTCAATTTCCTGGTTCATTTCTTCGACAACTTCATCCGGTGAAATAATTTTTACCCCTTCTCCCAGGGAAAATACCCATCCGAGAAACTGTCGGCTGACATGGACTTTTACACTGACCGTAAAATAATTATCGTCCTTTGGAATCATGATGATATCCGTTCCAAAGCGGTCGATGATCACGCCTGCCAGCTGATTTTTTACCAGCAATTTCACACTCTGTTCTTTGCCGCCAAACATACCAAAACTCTTTTTGGCATAATCCGCCATATCCAGCCGGTCAAAATGCTCCCGACCTTCTCTGTCATCCTCCGACATCTGAATCCGAAGCATCTTGTCCACACGGTAATGCTTGATCTGACCGGCCTCGGAATCATAACCGACCAGATAATAATTTTCATCGTCCCAGGACAATCCCCATGGACTGATGTGATACCACGCACCGTCATGCCGCAGTTCCATTTCTTTTTTCACATTCCATTGAAAATATTGGAAACGAATCTTT
>Ga0129311_1002214_pt1 | contig 12173 bp, 7 predicted proteins | sample Go1ome_FD_94435 | JGI IMG/M metagenome (GOLD analysis project Ga0129311, IMG submission 94435) | Western lowland gorrila individual fecal microbial communities from Wisconsin, USA - Go1022B metagenome | ecosystem: Host-associated > Mammals > Digestive system > Large intestine > Fecal | place... | reverse complement strand
GAAGACGGTTTTGAATAGTAGATAGAGGTGGTTAAGTTTGTGTGGGTGTCGTTTATTTCTCGATTATTCCTACATTTGAATCCTCTAGGTACTGTAAATGCTGGATAGTTTGTTTCTATTATAAAAAAGCCCGCATTCAGATTTCCTCTCTCAATGCAGGCCACTCATCCCATTTTTTCTTCGTTTTCGGATATCTCAACCTCAAATAATTGTTATTATTTGAATAAGAGCAATTCTGAACCTCTTGAGAACCCACCAGAGTAATGCTAAGATAAAGACATCCATGACCGCATGCATGCGGCCAACACGGGAGAGTGGAGCATGAACGGAGTTTACATATACAACGCAGGAAAAGGCGAATGCATCCGCCTGCGCTACGGCGACGGCCACAATATTTTTATCGACACAGGCGTAACCCGCTTCGCGGACACATTGAAGCGTCTGTGCCGGGAGATTATAGATACCGGTGAGACGCTGGATCTTCTGATCCTGACGCATGTGGATGATGATCATATTGGCGGGATCTTGGCATTGTTGCGGATGGGCTGGAAGTGTCCGTTTCGGGAAGTGCGGATGAACGGGGCGGACAGTGCCGGAGCGGATAATGCGCAGTTGTCTACGAGGCAGAACTGTGAGGTTGCCAAAATGCTTAGAAAGCAGCAGGTGAAGATCACGTCGATGGCCGCAGGAGATGTCTTTTATGCCGGTGGGGCAGAGATCGCGGTGATCCACCCGGGGAAACTTGCGCAGGATAGGGCATATGGGAATACTCCGCTTGCGCATTACAAAAGCGATTACGCGGTGGATCTTTCGGAGCTTGCCGAGAGACCGATCACGAAAAAAGATACGAGCATAAACAATAAAAACAGTGTGGTATTTATTTTCCAGTTCCAGGGAAAACGGTTCCTGTTTACGGGGGATGCCTGGGCGGAGGATATTATTGCGGGGCTGGGCAGGGAGAAACAGCGGTTTGATCTTGTGAAGCTCCCACATCACGGAGCTGTTGGAAATATATCGGAGGAGTTTCCGGAACATATAAGCTGTGAGAATTTTCTGATCTGTACGGACGGAGTAATGCATCCGGATAAGCAGACTTTGGCGAAGCTTCAGAAATGGTACGGGAAGATCAGGATCTCCAGTCCGTCGGACTGGTGGAATCGGGGATTTTTTACGGAGAATGATGACAGGAGCTGTATGGAGCTGCTCTGCAGAGAAGGTGAGATATTTCAATGGGGAATATAGGGACAGAGGATAAGACAAGGCCGTACGCGGTGTATATTACGGATGAGGAAAATACGGCGGAGGGAAGCGGAGTCCTGTTTTATCCGGGCGGAAACCAGCTGTTTGTGTTTACCTGCGCGCATGTGTTGGACCGGGCGGATAAAATAAAGTTAGTGATCTTAAAAGCAGTCAATATAGAAAGAGACCTCTACCAGGCCTTTCAGATCCAGGTGCCGAAGGAGCAGATCCTGTATTCGCCGCTGGATATCGTGACGGAAGAGGGCGGGGAGAAGGTCCATTCGGAGGACATTGCGATCATACAGGTCCAGAAACCGGCGGAGCTTCTTTTGGAGGAGACGCAGTATTTTTTCGGAGATACGCTGCGGAACAGCCCGGTCTATACCCAGGGGTACCCGAACGGGCTGCCGGAAAAGGCGAGCCCCATCAGATACCTGGAATGTTTTCATGGTATTGTTGTAGTGAATGCCGCGAATGAGGATAAGTTTTCGCTCCGGATCATGGACGGATTTTTAGATCAGGGGAACCGGGTATATGAACTGAAAGGAATCTCGGGCGCCCCGGTCTGGGATGGACAGGAGACGGACGGGGAGCAGGAGCTGAGCTTACTGGGGCTGATGTCCAGTGCGTACGGTCAGACCGCACTGCTGTCGAAGGTATTTGCGACAAAACTACAGCGGATCAGGGTCATGATGAAGGAGAAGTTCGGGATCGTGATCGAGCGGAAGCTGCTTGGGATTCCGGAGGAGGACGTGGCCTGCGGACAGTATAAGCCGATGGTGTTCGACGGAACGGTGGCTGAAAAGGAGCCGGTATCGGAGAATGAACGGTGGCTCGGGGAGCAGGCGGTAGCGTGCAGATGTCACATTGGAAATTTGCAGCTGCAGAAGGCGATCGATACCGCGAAGGAGGCGATCGGGGATCCGAGGTTTTCTTCCTGCGGCAAAAAGGTCAGGAAACATCTGATGCAGCATCTTCTTTACTGCTATGAGATCGGGGATCTGGATCAGGAGTTTGAAGAGCTTGAGGAGACGATGCGAAACGAAGGTCTTCTGGAGGCACATGATCCCATGCGCCACCTGACGCGGTCTTTTATGAAAAAGGAGTATTGGGAAACGATCGCGGCGGCAGAGGAGTATATCCGGAATGGGAGAGAAAATAAGACGCTGTATGCCTGCGCAAACGTTTTTCTTCTGCTTGCGAGAGCGTACGCGGACGAGCTTCCGGTGGAGGAGACCATCGGGAAGCTGATCGATGAGCAGGAAAATTTCGTGTATTCCACCGGAGATGAGGATGACGCGGCGCTGATCTACCAGATGATCGGATATGTGTATGGGGAACGGTATCATGATTATGTCAATGCGGTGAGATTTTTAAACAGGTCTTACCGGATCGGCATGGACAGCGTGATCCTTGAGTCCCTGGGCGCGGCCTACTATTTCCTTGGAATCTCGGACGCGGTCATGGAAGACGACCGGGTGGATCAGCGGAAGGTCGACCGGAGAGCGCTCTATAAGGCGCGGGAGTGTTTCCTCAGCGTGAGCCAGAAGGCGGATGAGCTTTTCTGGGCGGGAACGATGCGGAGAGCCGGTCTCTGTATTTACAATACGTTTTATTTTCTGAGTGACAATTATCGGATCCTTACGGTATATCCGGATGTGAAGAGATATGTTGAGCCTGTGGATCCGCCGATGGGCGAGGATGCGTTCTGGCGGGATATTGAGATGAAATATGCGAGAGTTATGGCCCAGTCCGGAAATATTGATCCATTTGAGTATCCGCATATCACGTCCGCGGACCGGATCCTGCTGGAGACAACAGCGGAGATGAGTCGGTGGAACAATACGGTCGAGCAGATCGCTGTGCAGGCGGGCTGGAGGCGGATCAATGATCCGGAGCTGGGGAGGCAGTTGAAGAAGATTGCGGCGGAGACGGAGAACAATATCCGCAGGATGGATGTCCGCGACAGACTTCCTGTTTATATTCAGCTGATGAACCTGTATGGCCGGGGGATGGTTCTGTTTGGATGGAAGAAGATCGACAAGCTAAAATACTGTCTGGAGCGGATTCAGGGGTATCATGACCCGGATGTCACGGAGTCTATGGAGAACTATCTATATGAGTTTGAGGCACCGATCGGGGATGTCATCGCGAGATTCCGGGATACGTTTGAGAGAAAGCCGAGTATCATTACCTGGCAGGAGCTGAACCATCTTTATATCAGGCATGGGATGATGGACCGGGCGGACGTGATGTATAAGGAGCTCTTTGCGGACCGGCGGGAGCTGATCGAGGAGGAACCGGAGTATGCGTACCGGGCGTATATCGATTATGTGACGATGTACCATCGGAACCTAAAGGATGCGCTCCGGTGTTATCTCGATTCGAAGGAGACTTTCCGGGATACGGACATCGAGGGATTCTGGGAGCTGGAACTCATGCTGTACTCGAACACGTTTAATGAGCCTGAGCGGTTTGAGACGGAACGGCAGTCGTTTCTGGAACGGGGACTGATCACGGAGGAACAGTTTCACCGCACGGCGCTGATCGCGTACCTGACGAATCTTAAGAGGGAAAAGGCAGAGGAACATTTTCGGGCGCTTAGGGATCAGCCGCATCCGGTGGATCCTATAACGGGAATGGTCCTTGCGAGACCGGAGGAGATCCACTTTCTGAACTGGACCAGGAAGGTGCAGCCGCATCATATATTGGACGGCTCCGACAAGACGAGACAGCGGGCAGAGCAGGTGGTTCGAGGATATTCTTCGGAATCCTGGCATGTGGAAGTAGACGGGGCTATGAAAAAGCGGTTCCAGATCGATAAGAGGATCGCGCTGGACGCCTGGGGGCTTTATATTCTCGCGGAAACGACGGGGCTGGATATATTAAAGAAGCTGGACATGGTCTTTGTGCCGCATATGACGGTGATACAGCTTTTGGACGATCTGGCGAAGACCGGAAGTGATAAGGTACGGGAGATCCTGGACTTTATCGGCTCAGAGCCGAATATCCGGCTGCAGTCGGCGGGATTTAAGGCACAGATGCCGGTCCGAAACGCGGTAGAGCGGTACAGTGAGACGGCTGCTGCGGTCGCGGTCGGTAAGGAGCAGGATGCCTTGATCGTTCTCGGAGATCCGAAGCTGGCGCCGCAGTTAGTTGAGAGGTACAGGCATTTGATCCTGCGGGTGAATGAGCTGGAGAACTTGTTGGGCGCGTGAATTGGGTGCGCAGCGCAGAAACCGTGGTCAGCTGGAAAACTATGTATGGAAATCTAGTGAAATTTGTCTTTTGCAAACGGGAAATCTATGGTAGAATAGTTGGGCGTGTGTCGACATTTTTCGGGTAAGACTATGTCGAAATTCATAGAAAAGTAAGGTATTAGGACAGGTTCTATGTTATAATAAGCAGAATAGAACCTGGGAGAGAGTATTATGTACGAAAATAAGAAAACTTTTGAGAGTATCCTGGTACTGATCGTGGACTTGTGCAGTCTGATCGTCAGTATGGGACTTGCCTTCTGGCTCCGCTACGGGATCTTTTATGGAAGGTTTGAGCACGGAGACCAGATCTGGCTTCTGGTTTTTGCAGTGGCTCTGTATGGTCTGATGTTTGTGCTGATGGATTTCAGCCATCATTTTTTCCGGAGAGGAATGTTTGATGAGCTTGTGAGCGTTGTGAAGTCTGTGGTGATGTTCTCGGTGGCGCTGACGCTTGCGTTGTTTATGATGCACCGTTCTGCGGATCTCTCGCGTCTCGTGTTCGGTTATCAGATCGTGATCAATACGGTCGTGATGTACGCGGCTCGGGTGATCTTTAAACAGTATATGGTAAAGGTCTACCGGAACAGTCGCCATAGCAACCGTCTTCTCGTTGTGACCTCATCGGATCAGGCGGAGAATGTGCTCGAGAACCTTAAGGAGTACAATGAGTGGAACCGAACGATCGCGGGACTGGTACTTACAGATACGGCACAGGTTAGTGAGATCAATGAGATTCCGGTTGTTGCGCATAGTGAGGACTTCTTAAATTATGTGATCCGGAATGATGTGGATGAGGTCTTTATTATCGATGATAAGATGATGCGTACGCCGCTGATGGATGAGTGGGTGCGTGAGCTAGAGCAGATGGGAATTATCGTCGATGTGAATATCGACGCGTTTGACCTTTCGATTTCCGGTAAGAAGACGCTTAACAGGGTCGGGAAGTATGCGGTCGTCAGCTTTGCAAGAAATCTGTTCTCGACGAGACAGATGATCGCGAAGAGGGCGCTGGATATCGCGGGCAGCCTGGTCGGAATGTTGATCCTTGGAATCGCTACGATCTTTGTCGCGCCGGCGATCAAGCTGGATTCGCCGGGACCGGTGTTCTTTGGACAGACCCGTGTCGGAAAGAACGGACGTAAGTTTACGTTCTATAAGTTCCGCTCTATGTATAAGGATGCGGAGGCAAGAAAGAAAGAGCTGATGGCTTCGAACGAAGTAAAGGGCCTGATGTTCAAGATGGAAGATGATCCGCGGATCACGAAGGTCGGAAAGTTTATCCGTAAGACGAGTATCGATGAGCTGCCGCAGTTCTGGAATGTGCTCCGGGGTGATATGAGTCTTGTCGGGACGAGACCGCCGACCGTTGATGAGTTTGAGCATTATGAGGCGAAGCACAAGTGCCGTCTCAGCATGACACCGGGACTTACCGGTCTCTGGCAGATCAGCGGACGAAGCGATATCAAGGATTTTGACGAGGTTGTCCGTCTGGACATGCAGTACATAGACAACTGGTCGATCTTAAAGGATATTAAGATTCTGATTTTGACGGTCAAGGTTGTATTGACAGGGCGTGGATCGAGATAAAAAATTAAAAGGAGAAGGAAGATGGATTACAATACAGACGAGCAGGAGATCGATTTAAAAGATTTGATGTTTGCGGTATTCCACAAGTGGAGACCGGTGATTTTTGTGGCGGTTATCTGCGGACTGCTTTTAGGCGGTGTGAAGGGATATATGACCTATAAGAGCCAGAGCGATCCGGAGGTAAGGAAAGAGGCGGACCTGACTTATACCGCGGATCTGGAGCTTTATGAGAAGAATAAAGAGACATATGAGAGAGAGATCGAGAACCTGAGGACAGATATTATCAATCAGCAGGATTACCTGGACAACTCGATCTGGATCAATATGAGTCCGTATGATGTCGGTGAGGCGAGAGTTGATCTCTATGTTTCTACCGGATATGAGATCATGCCGGGAATGACTTACCAGAACCGCGACTATACGGATACGATCCTTCAGGCATACCAGTCGATGCTGACAAGCAGTGCGGTGATGGAGGATGTAGCGAAGGAGGTCGGCACGGAGTCCAGATATCTTAAGGAGCTTGTGACGGTGACGATCGGAACGATCGGAACAAACGGAACACAGTTCAGCCGTCTTCTTACCATTGATGTGTATCATACAAGTAAGGAAGAGGCGAAGAAGGTTCTTGACGCGTTTATCGCACATGTAAATGAGATGCAGGCGCAGATCACGGCAAGCATCGGAGAACATACAGTTTCTACTGTTAATGAGAGCGTGAGCACGCTTGTAAATCTGGATCTCGCGGATCTCCAGAAGAAGCAGTCCCAGAAAATCACAGACTTAAATGACAGTCTTCAGGAGAAACAGACAGAGCTCGATGAGCTTGAGGAGCCGAAGAAAGAGGATTCCTCTAAGAGAGCTGCATTAAAGAGCGCAATTAAATTCGGTCTGGTAGGCGGCTTCGGCGGCGCGTTCCTCGTTGCATTTATTGTTTGTGTGGCGTTCCTTATGGGAGATAAGGTTTATTCCGCCAGAGAGCTGAAGGAACGGTATAAGGTGAAGATCCTTGGAAAGCTGTCTGCTGGGAAGAAGGTTGGCGCGATCGACGCATGGCTGAACCGTCTGGAAGGCCGGGCTTGTAATGTCGATGAGGCGGTGGAGTATAAGCTGATCGCGGCGAATGTGAAGAACTATGCGGGGGGTATGAAGAAGATCCTTGTTACGGGCAGTGCGGATGCTGGCGTGCTGGCGCATGCGGCGGAGGCGTTGAAGAGTGAGCTTGGGGAGATTCAGATTGTGGCTGGAAATAATATGCTGCAGGATGTTGAGACAGTTAAGCTGCTTCCGGAGTGCGACGGAGTAATTCTTGTGGAGCAGTGCGGAGTGTCAAAATACAGCGCTGTGGAAGCTGAGATTGAGAAGATTCTTGATCTGAAGAAGAACGTTGTTGGGTGCGTTGTATTTGAATAGAAGTGTGGAAACGGAGAACTGGGGGATTAAACCTGTTCTCCGTTTTTTTAGTTGGGACAGATATTCGAGGGGGTATCGAGATTGTTTGAAAAGATAAAAAAGAAAGCTTTTGGTGTAGGTAATAGTTTGCGAATAATGGCATTAAAAATAGTAAGATATCTGGGGTTGGTTGCTATATGTTTTTGGGGAGAAAGAATATTAGAATCGCTTGAATTGCTAGAAATCTTTGACAGGGATATTCGATGCGTAAATATGAATGGTGTGTTGTGCTCGCTGGGTATAGTAATAATACTTATGGTGTGGATGGGCCTGAAAAAAGACATTTCGTCAACGCATATTTGGCTGAAAAAGAATAGGCAGTATGTGATGACCATTTTATGCATAATTGAGGGGCTTATATTCTTTAAAAGCAAAACTCTGTGGCAGTATGGAACTAGTATTTTGGAATTTATATGTTTGTACGTTCTTATAGATTATGAAACTTCAAGAATGTATAAATATAGTATAAGTTCAACACAGCAGCCTAATTCTAATTATGTAGAAAAGCCAGTGGTAGGAAGAGTAAATCTTACACCCAGTCAATGTGAAGCGCTCAATCAACTAGAAAAATTAATTGATAATAGAAAGGCAACGGACAGTTTTAACATTGCATTAATTGGTGCATGGGGAAGCGGAAAAACAAGCATTACAGATACTCTTATTAGTGAGTATGAAGACAAAAAGGCACTGCATAAGTATTTTATTTTAAAGATAAGTGTCATGACGTTAAAAGAAACAAAGAATATAGTTAATTATGTAAAAAACTACTTTGAGGATCTTTTTAGGTATTATTCATTAGAGATTACAGGAAAAAACGTTGCATTTTTAACATCGCTGGCAAAATCATTTAATACATCTATATCGATTGGAGATGTATTGAAGAACACAGATGAAAATAGTTTTTATGATTTGGAAAAAGAGAAAGATCTATTTTCTAAGCAAGTAAGTAAATTATTGAAAATTTCTGGAAGGAAAAATGTTTTATTTATATTAGATGACACTGACAGAAGTGAGGAAGAAGAGCAGATAATAAAATTATTGGTGGAGTTTTCTTCTATTAATGGTATTATCTCAATAATATCTTTGGACAAGAGCAGAGATGTTGTAAGATCTACGGCACAGCCGGATTCAACGAATAAAGTAATATATAATCCGCTGGATAAATATATACATGTTAGAGTAAGAATAAATGAAGATGACCATATTGAATATGATAAAAATGTTACTAGGCAGATTATGACAGAGTATGCTGGGATTAAACATAAAGAGAATTGCTATATATCACTTAGCAAAACAAATGAAAAAAATACTCTGTTTAGAAAAATGGTGGATATTCAAACAACGGAGGTAGTAGGTTTTAGATTTACATCAGCAGGTACATGTAATCTTTTGACAGAGATTTTTTTTGAAAATTTGAAATATAATGCGAAGGAATTTGGAAGTTATCTTGAAGAATTAGTGAATGAATATATATGTCATTCAAAAGAATTAAGGCCATATGTAGAACAGATGATGATAACTCCGTTGGAACATTGGGGAATAGACTTACATGAAATAAATGCACAATGGGTTAATCTGGTAGCTATGCCAAATAACATTGATTGGACGATAAGGCTGCAAAGTAATTCGTTCACATTATTTTTTGCGTTACTAGATGAAATAGAAGCAATAAGTTCCCTAGAAATAGATTATGGAGCAATGGCATATAAGATAAATGATATTGAAGATGCATATGATTGCTGGATGATTAAGCAATTTCCTATGGAAGGAAGAACTTTGGAAAATAGAAAGGAGCATCCGGTATTCTATAGTGGTATTGATCAGGTTAAGCTTATAGCATTTGAACAGGATGAATATGATAAGTTAAATTTTGAAATATCGGAGGGGAATTTTAAGGCTGCAAAAAAGATACTCACTTTAAAAGCGGAAAAAGTTGCTAATCTGTTTTTGAGTATAGAAGTTTTAACTGAGTTTATAGCTTATGTAAGAAATTGGTTGAATAATTACAGATCCTTTAAAATGCAGCTTAGAGAAGCAGAATTGCAGAATCTGAATTACTTGGACTACCTAATAAAAGAATGGAATTCGCAAAACAAAGTAAGTGAAAGGATTACAGCGCTAAAGGAAAGTAAGCCTATACTTGGAGAACTGAAGGTTGAAATTCCTTCTGTACAGGCAATTATAGATAATGTTTTATTTGAAAATTATATATCAAAGCACGGAGAACGGTTTATGGAGGACAGGGCAAAAAACAGAAAAATATTCTTATGCTATAGGAGAGATGCAACGAATATAGTAATATCGGATGGATGTGGAGAGGCCAATAAGATGTTAATATTAGATGTTTCGGGAAATGGAGTTCAGAAGATATCTAAAAAGGATATTGAGGAAATACAAAAAAGGAATTATTTGATATGGAATGAATAAAATATAGGCTTGAGTTTGTGCTATTTCCTATAAAATAATCTAAATAGCGTCTATGAAAAATACTGTAAATAAAATTGTTTCATGATAATTAAGGGCGATGAGCTTGTGAATTAGGCTTGTCGCCCTTGTTATGTATAACTGCTGTTTATAGACATGATGTAAATGATAGACATAAAAGATATAATGGGAATAGTCACTCGAGATAGCTATAAGATTGCTGTAGCTCGCAATGAAGAATGAGTAAATTCTACTGTGAACAAAGACTTTCAAGCCTGGGGAAAACATAATGCTACGGGAAAAAAGATAGCATTTGGAGGCAACTTACAACGGGATTTACAGTTATGATTGAAAAGGTGTAACTAAAAGAGACTGTGGAGCAAGGGACTTGCTTCGCTATCCAGTAAAAATGTCTGTTTAATATGGGCTTGTTGCCGAACGCATCTGGATAATACTGATGATTGAGCTGCAGTTTTGTATAAACTGTACCTCTTGTAAGCGTATAAATGACTACGAAGAAACTAGGATACATACAAAACAAGGATGGCTAGTTAGATCGGAAGACCATTCTGATATGATTGGAAAGTGTGGGTAGCTATGGGAGAATCAGTGTTCTGGTTGGATGAAGTTTGTAGTTGCAATTAGATCCTGTGTAGATGATATTAAACCTTGCTTCGCCCCCTCTTTCTAGAGATTATGGATACTGATTGGATATTGTTTTTGCGAAGGAGGTACCATTGACTGGAGACGGAAAATTAAACTGGTTTGGTATTGACAAGAAATAACCTGAAGGATATAATTTTAAGAGAACAACGATTAAATCAAGAAAAATATGACCTGATTAAGGACTGATGAGTCAAAATATAGATTAAACCAAAACAGAGACAATAATATAGGAGAAACGTTAATGAGTAAGATGCAAGAAATAGAAAATATTGTCCTGAAAGTGCTACAGGATAATGAGTCACATGCTTTTGAGGATATAAAAGAAAGCGTGAAGCAGGAAAATGCATCATTGTTAGAAAGAAAAAAATATTTAAGTGTTGTATTAAATTATATGAAGGACAAGAAAAATCTTATAGATTACGATAACGGCCTGTATAAATTGAAAAGTGAGGAGAAGAAGATGGAAAACAATATTAGAATAGAGTTTCTTACTGCGTGGAGGGAGTTTTATGAGAAATCAGAATTAAAAAAAGAGCTTAGTTATGATATGTCGGAGAAAGAATTCAGGAAAGGGAAATGGGTGCATGAATTAAATAAAAAAGTGGAAGAGTTAATAGAAAACTTCACTATACAGGATGACAATTCAGAAGTGTAAAATCATATGTGTATATTCAAAAATAAAATTCAGAAAATAATAGGCTGTAAGCATATTAGGAGAACAGAATGAAAATCGGTATTACGGAAACGGTAAAGGCACGTATGGAATTACAGCAGGTGATATGTGTAAATGATATAGATCCGGTATTTTGTTGGTATACACATTTAATGAAAATTAAAAGAAGAAATGTACTACTTATTATTAATGCAAATAATCGTTATACGATAGCGACGACCGATATAGAACCAGGTAATTGGAAATATTATTCATTTTATATTTGGCGTGCAATTTATGCAGCTATGGATGAAATGGGGTATTCGCAGGAGGCAATAGAACAATATTTTAAAATGGCTGGAAAAATGTACACAGCAGAAATACACAATGATAAAGAAATTGAAACTATTGAACAAATTGAATTGCTGGCTTATGCATATTCCAAAAAATTAGAGAAAAATACAACATTTCAAAAAGGTCTGATGGATCATTTGAATACATATATTTGCCAGCCAGATGGTTTTGATTCTTATGGTCGTCCAAGAGAGTTCTTTAAAATGGATATGGAAGGACTTGGAATTATAGCGAAGAGAAAAGCGGCGAAGATAATAGAGTTTAAGAAGCATTTGGAACATAAGCGTTAAAAGAAGAGCTTCAGATAATGAATGTGAGAGTTGTGAACAAGGATAGTTAGGGGAAAATGCTTGGAGGCAAAGTTTGAATCTGCGAACCTTTTTCTGTAAAATAACCTAAGTAAGGTTCTTCTATGAGCTGACTTGAAAAAGTAAATTCCAGTGCAAAAGTAAATTCCACCGCTCTTTTAAAAGTTGCTTATAATCTAGTGATTTTTAAGAAGAAAAGCGGAATCTATGCTATAATACAAGTAATCTATG
>Ga0129311_1002212_pt1 | contig 12184 bp, 9 predicted proteins | sample Go1ome_FD_94435 | JGI IMG/M metagenome (GOLD analysis project Ga0129311, IMG submission 94435) | Western lowland gorrila individual fecal microbial communities from Wisconsin, USA - Go1022B metagenome | ecosystem: Host-associated > Mammals > Digestive system > Large intestine > Fecal | place... | reverse complement strand
GCAACACCGCTTTCCGCAAGGATCTTGAATGCGCGGATATCTCCTGTATGGGCAACATGGGTACCACCACAGAGTTCCTTGGAGAAATCTCCCATGGATACCACACGTACCTCATCACCGTACTTTTCACCGAACAGTGCCATTGCACCTGTCTTCTTTGCTTCCTCAACACTCATGATCTGTGTTGTTACCTGCAGATCTGCTGCGATCTTTTCATTGACGATCTGCTCAACCCTGGCAAGCTCTTCCTTTGTCATTGCCTGTCCATAGCTGAAGTCAAATCTGGTGCGCTCGCTGTCCTGATAAGAGCCCTGCTGATGTACCTGATCACCCAGCACCTCCTGAAGCGCCGCCTGTAATAAGTGTGTTGCGGAATGGTTTCTGCATGTGTTTGCATGTGATGCAGCATCCACTTCCATAGAAGCCTTCTCTCCTGCCATAATACTGCCGGATACGACACTACCGATATGACCGATTCTGCCACCCGGTAATTTCACGGTATCTGTTACGGCAAATACGCCGTTTTCTGTCTTGATCTGACCTTTGTCGCCCTTCTGTCCACCCATGGTAGCATAAAAAGTTGTCACCGGTACAATAATGGTACCTTCCTGCCCCTGTGTCAATTTGTCAACCAGTTTATCTTCTGTTGCGATGACTTTGATCTCGCTTTCCGTTGTCAGCGCATCATAACCGGCAAATGTACTTGTAACAGATGCATCCAGTTCCTTGAACAGATCGTTGTCAACTGTCAGTTTTGCCGAGAAGTTCTGGTTTTCGCGTGCTTTCTGCTTCTGTTCTTCCATTGCCTGTTCAAAGCCCGCTTCATCTGCTTCCACATTTTCTTCCTTTGCCATTTCCACGGTAAGCTCGATTGGGAAGCCGAATGTATCATATAAATAGAAAGCATCCTTTCCGGAAATTGTCTGTTTGCCGGATTTTACGGTTTCATCCAGAATCTTCTTAAACTCTTTCATACCGTTTTCCAGTGTGCTTTCAAAACGAACGATTTCTTTATCCAGCTCTTTTAAAACGAATTCGCGGTTTTCTACGAGATTCTTATAGCTTTCATGATAGATCTCGTCCATATAGATCGTAGCGATCTTTAAAAGATCTTCCTTTTTCAGACCGAGGCTGCGGGCATGTCTTACCGCACGTCTGATCAGACGGCGCAGTACATAACCTGCTCCTACATTGGACGGTGTCAGTCTTGCTTCATCTCCGATCAGCATAACACCTGTACGGATATGATCTGCCACAATACGCATAGATCTTGTCGCTGTTTCGTCAGCTTCATATTTACAGCCTGATACCTGTTCGATATAAGCGATCACCGGTGCAAAAAGATCGGTCTTATATACATCCTTTGTACCGTTTAAGAATGCAAGGTTTCTCTCCAGTCCCCAGCCGGTATCTACGTTTTTCTGTTTCAGCGGTGTCAGATGACCGTCTTTATGCTTCTCATACTGCATAAAAACATCATTACCAAGCTCTGTATACTTACCGCAGTTACAACCGGGACCGCAATTCGGACCGCAGTCCGGTACATCTGCGATGTAGAACATTTCGCTGTCAGGACCGCATGGACCATATTCCAGACCCCACCAGTTATCCTCTGCCGGCAGATAATATACATTTTCCTTTTTGAAGCCGGATGCGATTCTGCATTGTGCACCTTCTTCATCACGCGGTGCATTTTCGTCGCCTGCAAATACAGTTGCTGCCAGATGATCTCTGTCAAAGCCGTATACCTGTGTCAGCAGTTCAAAGCTCCATTTGGTACGTTCTTCCTTAAAGTAATCACCAAGACTCCAGCTTCCCATCATTTCAAAGAAAGTCACATGGCTTGTATCACCAACGGAATCAATATCATTCGTACGGACACAGCCCTGTACATTACAGAGTCTTGTACCGAGTGGATGCTTCTTGCCGAGTAGATAAGGCATCAGCGGCTGCATACCTGCCACGTTGAACATAACACCTGTTGAGCCGTCGGAAACAAGGGAAACCGCACCGACATCAACATGCCCGCGTTCTTTATAAAAATTTAACCAACCATTTCTAAGTTCATTTGAAGTAAACTGCTTCATTTTCTTTCCTCCACACGTTATATATTGAAAAACTGTATCATTCTTCATCTGTCTCAAAATAACAGTATTTTATTCCATTTTTAAAGGAAAAAATGCCCTATGCATAAATGCAGGACATTTTTTCTTTAAACTGACTAAAATGTAAATTTATCTGCAAAGTATGCATCCAGATCTGCGATTGCTACACGTTCCTGTTCCATGGAATCACGGAAACGAACCGTTACGCAGTTGTCTGTTTCGGAATCAAAATCGTATGTGATGCAGAACGGTGTACCGATCTCATCCTGACGGCGATATCTCTTACCGATATTTCCTCTGTCATCAAATTCACAATTATATTTTTTGGAAAGCTGTGCAAAAATCTTTTCCGCACCTTCGTTTAACTTCTTGGACAGTGGCAGCACACCGATCTTAACCGGTGCAAGAGCCGGATGGAAATGCAGGACTGTTCTGACGTCCGGCTTTTCTTCCGTTCCGATGTTTTCCTCATCATATGCAGCGCAGAGGAATGCCAGTACAACACGGTCAGCACCGAGAGAAGGCTCGATAACATACGGAATGTATTTTTCATTCTTTGCATCATCAAAATATGACATATCCTGACCGGATGTATTCTGATGCTGTGTCAGGTCGTAGTCTGTTCTGTCTGCAATACCCCAGAGCTCACCCCATCCAAACGGGAAGAGGAACTCGATATCGGTTGTACCCTTGGAATAGAAGCAAAGCTCTTCCGGATCATGGTCACGCAGACGCATCTCATCTTCTTTAATGCCAAGTGCAAGCAGCCAGTCACGGCAGAAGCCTCTCCAATACCGGAACCATTCCATATCTGTACCCGGCTCACAGAAAAATTCAAGCTCCATCTGTTCAAACTCTCTTGTACGGAATGTGAAGTTACCCGGTGTGATCTCATTACGGAAGGATTTACCGATCTGACCGATACCAAACGGGATCTTCTTGCGGGAAGATCTCTGCACATTTTTGAAGTTGACAAAAATACCCTGTGCTGTTTCCGGACGCAGGTAAACAGTATTCTTTGCATCTTCGGTTACACCCTGGAACGTCTTGAACATCAGATTGAACTGACGGATATCTGTGAAGTTGTGCTTACCACAGGTCGGGCAAGGGATATTGTTATCCTCTACAAATGCCTTCATCTCTTCCTGCGAAAATGCATCGATCGGTTTTTCCAATGTAATGCCTTTTTCCTGTGCATAATCTTCGATCAGCTTGTCAGCACGGAATCTTTCATGACATTCCTTACAATCCATCAGCGGATCGGCAAAGCCGCCAAGATGTCCACTGGCTACCCATGTCTGTGGATTCATTAAGATCGCACAGTCTACACCGACATTATATGGATTTTCCATGATGAATTTCTGCCACCATGCACGTTTTACGTTGTTTTTCAGTTCTACACCGAGATTACCGTAATCCCATGTATTGGCAAGTCCGCCGTAGATTTCAGAGCCCGGATAAACAAATCCGCGGTTCTTTGCAAGTGCTACAATTTTTTCCAGTGATTTTTCCATGTTTTCATCCTCGCTGTTCTTTTTTATTCATATACTGATCTCTGCCATGACAGTATCAGCTATTATTCATAAATAATACATCCCGTCTGTCCTTCATTCAGATTGACCGCGGTTTTTTCATCTACCAAAGAGATGCCATCACTTATATGTGTAATTTTGCCATGCACCTTTACCTGCTGCTGTTCTTCCAGTATCACAGCATTCTTATCGCCAAGTTCAAGCACATCTGCTTCTGAAATCTGTGAACCATCCACACTCTTCATCTGCGGGAAAGAATATCCTCTTGCGTATACATCCGCAACCTTTCCTGCAAACAGCTGTTTTTCATTAAAAGATGTATAGGCATCACTGTCGGTGAAAGTGATATTGACACGGATCACCTTATCCTCCAGTTCAAATTTTTCAAGCTCCACTGCCTCTTTGCCGTCACCGGACTGTGCATTAAACTGGGATATCTTATCCTCGATCTCCCTTTTCAATTCCTCCTGATCATAATACGGCTGTTCAAAATCCTCAACGATCGCCTCTGTGATCTGTCCTTTTTTTTCAATAATAACTGTATTTGTATCTACATCTGTTTCCTTTCCACAGGCACTAAGCAGGCAAAGCATAGCTGCCATAAGGAAAACCATATTCCGTTTTTTCATAACTTACCTCCTGCATACCGCATTATATTATACTAGCAAGAGCTCAGTTTTTCAACCTGCAATTTTCCAGTACAGCAAGGCTTTTGAACCTGTGCCCGATATACCGGTCCCTGTAGATCCTGCACTGCTCTGCCAGCTGCTGCAGAACCGCGTCCGATACTTTAAAGGTATAAAGCTTTTCAAAAGGTGCCTGCATGACATATTGGATCGTATATACCGTGCTCTCCAGCAGCGTTTCTTTCTGCAATACCCCCGGAAATTCTCCGTTTACCACAAGAGTCTTCATTTCAAATATGTACTGCACAAGCTCATGCGGCACTGCTCCTTTTGTGAGTGCCTTCAGGGAAACGTACAACAGCTTCAGCATCTCTTTTTCATCGTTATTTTCCCTTGTATAATAATCTGCCACATCACAGAAATACATACCGTAAAAAGCCCCTTCAAAATCTTCCCTGAGGTTTTCAAAATATTCCGCGATCCGCACCTCTGACAGATTATATGCCGTTTTTCCCTCATAAAGCCGGAACGTACCGTAACAGAACGGATTCGTGGCAGCCATAAATCTGCTGCCCGGCTTTTTGGCGCCTCTGGCAAAAGCCGATATCTTCCCCCGTTCCTTTGTCAGAACCGTTATTCTTTTGTCCATCTCCAAAACAGGGACAGCCTTTAAGACTATCCCTGTTACTTCCACAAAATCCTGCATGCCAGCTCCTGCTCCCGCTACATTCTGACTACATCTCCGCCCTCTTTTTCTTCCGTCTGCCGTCTGCCGGAAGCATCCTCTTCGGACTGTGTCCTGTCTGCTGCATTTTCTGCCGCTTCCCTGTAGCTTAAGTAATCCGCAACCTTACCACTCATATAAAAGGTATCCCAGCATTCCCTATCACGCATCTTCCGTTTCCTCCCGTAGATTAGATACTAATAGGGTTCGTTCTTTCCCGGAAAATATGTGTGGTAGTTTCTCCCTTATCTGGTAATATCTTTTGCGTTATAACCAAAGTTTTTCAAAAGGAAATCGCTGTCGCGCCAGTCTTTCTTGACCTTTACCCAGAGTTTCAGATTGACCTGTGTTTCCAGCAGATCTTCAATCTCCTTCCTTGCGCGGCTTCCGATCTTCTTCAGCATACTGCCGCCTTTTCCGATAATGATCCCTTTATGGGAATCCCGCTCGCAGACGATCGTTGCATCAATATCCACGATGCTGTCATCCGCTCTCCACTTCATCTGATCGATGGAAACTGCAATCCCATGTGGAATCTCCTCATCCAGACAACGGAGCGCCTGTTCACGGATCAGCTCGGATACGATCTGCCGCTGTGGCTGGTCTGTCACGGTATCTTCATCATAAAACATCGGTCCGTAAGGCAGATATTTAAAGATAGAGTCGATCAGATCCTGTGTATTGTCTCCCTTCAGCGCCGAAACCGGAACGATCTCCGCAAATTCCAGCTCTTTTCTGTATGCATCGATAAATGTCAGGATTTCTTCTCTTTTTACCGTATCCGTCTTATTGATGACAAGTATGACGGGCGTTTTGGTCTTTTTCAGCTGTTCGATGATATGTCTCTCCCCGGCGCCGATAAAGGTGGACGGTTCCACCAGCCACAGGATCACATCGACCTCGGACAGCGTATGCTGCGCCACGTTTACCATGTAGTCGCCCAGCTTGTTTTTTGCCTTGTGGATACCCGGCGTATCCAGAAAGACGATCTGTCCCTGCTCGCATGTATATACAGTCTGTATTTTATTTCTGGTTGTCTGCGGCTTATTGGATGTGATCGCGATCTTCTGTCCGATCAGCCGGTTCATCAGTGTTGATTTTCCTACATTCGGTCTTCCGATCAGCGTCACAAAACCGCTCTTTTTATCTGCTTCCATATATTCTTCCTTTATCTCTCTTACCGGAGCTTTTGTTTACGGCTCCGGTTTATCTGTTTCTTCTTCCTTCTGCATGGCCTGTTCCACTGCAGCATTCAGCTGCCCGTTCTGTTCCCGGAATCTATCCATTTTTTCAGCCAGCTTTCTTTCCCGTTTCTTTTTGCTTTTCTTCACGATCACGCGGATCACAAGCACGATCGCTGCAATGACTACAGCCCAGATCAGTAAATACGGCAATGCGATCACAAGATCGATCAGGAAGTTTTTAATGCCCTGCAGTACACGCTTCACACTTGTTACAAAACCGTCTGTCATACGCTGCAGATCTGATTTCGGCTCCTGCGTATCCGGCGTATAGATCGTCACCTCTTCCACGGAAAGAGTGATGGTTGCATAGTCGACCTGATTGTCGTATGTACGAAGCTGTGACTCCATGGACTGGATCTGATAGCGTACTTCCGTCAGCCTTGTCTCCAGTGCAATGATCGCATCCACGCTTTCCGCTTTTTCCATCAGCGCCATGAGTCGTTCCTGCTCAACTTCAAGTGCCTCTTTCCGGCTCTTTGTGTCTACATAGGAAAGTGTCACATCATCGGTTGACTCCGATTTTCTCGTGACATTTGCATTTTCGGAAACCATAGTCACCATTTCATCCATTTTGTCAGCAGGTACTCTGACCGTATAGTTGGCTGATCTGTTGCCTTCATATCCATAGCTGCTTCCATATGTATTACTGCTTTCTATATAACCGCCCAGTTCCGCAACCTTTGCGTCAATCTGCGAAAGCAGCTCATCAAAATTCTGCGTTTCCACACCGATATCCATGCGGCGGATCAGCTTTCTGCCCTGTTCCACCTGCTTTTGTACATTTTCCGCTGTACTCGCCCCGGATCCTGTATCGCTGCTATTTTGCGCTACCGCATCATACTCATAAACATCCTCCGAAGCAGCTTCATCCACTGCCGCCTCCGTCATCATATCGGAAGCTGCCATTGTCTGCATCGCCTTATTGGACGATGCTGTATCATAGCTGCTGCTTCCGCAGCCTGTCAGAAGTAACGCCAGACCTAATGCACAAAGTATTCTCTTTTTCATAGTAACCCTCCTTTTGCTGTTCTCCATAACCTCTTTTCTTTTTGCATCTCTGCTATTTATAATACGTTTCCGCCTTCTCTTATTTATGGTGTATTACACCAGTGTTTCCACACAAAGAAAACTGTCTGCCTGTTCTTTGATCTTATCCTCGTTACCGACTACACAGAATGCCCCTGTCTTTAGCATAGCTGCCACCTGGGCGGAAAGAGCGTGGATATCCGCTACCTGACAGGAAAGGATCTCATCCCGTTCCTGCTGTTCTTCCGCAAAGCTGTAGCCTGACATATAAGCGCCGAAGCTTCTGCTGCCCTGTGCGCTCGGTGGGAGTGGTGTATCCTTCTCGGAGATCGCGCCGATCACATACTTTGTCATAATCTCTTCATCTGCCGCAAATTCCCGCAGATACGCCGGTGCCTTCTCGTAAACAGCAACCGTCTTTTCCAGATTCGGATCTCTGTAGGACACAAAATAGCTGAGACCTGATTTTGTAAAGTTGCTCATACAGCCATATGCGCCGCCTTTGACTCGTACCCGGATCCACAGATAATCATATCCCATCATGATGCGCAGCACACGGAGTGCCCCTGTATATGGAAGTCCCGCTTTTCTGAAATCGCCTGCCCGGCAGACATACTGGACTCCCGCACTGGTGCACAGTCCTTCCTGTTTTTTTACAGGATCCGCACAGAATGCTTCCTGCACATTGTTTTCCGCAGAAAGGCCCTTATGGAACGACAGAAGTGCTTCCATAAACAGTTTCTTTCCTTCTTCCGTGCCCGTGTAATCATAAAGCACTCTGTTCCCATTCAAGATAAAGGAAAGCAGCGTTTTCATTTCCCTGATACATTCTGCCTTGCGTTCGTCAAAATGATTATACAGATCTGTCAGGAAACGGAAAAATCCCAGACCGCTGAACCGGTCAGATGCCCATGCACTTTCCGAAATATAAGAAAGTGCCCGCAGTGATGCAGTCGAATGTCCCGCACTTGTCATCTGTGCCTGCAGCCGTGCTTTTACCTCACCCAGAATCTCTTTCAGACGTTTTTCATCATCAAAAACAGACTGTGTCAGGATCTCCCTGATCAGATCCACTGCCCTTGGTGTATTACCATATAACACTTTTGCCCTGGCCTCAAAGGTCAGTTCAAATTTACTGTAATCCTTTGCATCGGTATAAGTGGCTGCATCAAAGATAATACCTCCTGTCTGCAGATTGATCTCATTAAACAGCTCTCCGTAGCTTCTCTTTTCCGTGCTCAGAAGTCCCAGCACATTTTTCAGAAGCCCCAGATACGGAAGCTGCTCTTTTTTGATATCACGGATCTTAAATACTATATGCAGATAAGAAACCCCGTTTGTAAAGATCGGATGAGACAAAAGGATCGTATTTTCAAAAGGCTCCTTCTCATTCAGGAACGGATGTGCTTCTTTATCCAGGTCTTCTCTTTTCAGCACCGGGATCTTTGCCAGATCTTCCGGGGAGGATTCTTCTTCCTGATATGCTTTCAGTGCCTTTGTCTCTGCGATCACAGTCTGCAGCTCTTCTGCGGAAAGAGAAGCCTTTTTCTTTGCAAGCATCTCTTTCAGTTTTTCGCTTTCTCTGCTCTCCATTCCTTTTTCAGGAAGCAGGGATACGATCGATTTATGTGTATTATTCAGAATCTGATTTTCCACAAGCTGTTCAAAATAATCAGTCTGTACCAGCTTCTTCAATGCGTCAAAGGTCTCATTCGCTTCAATATGCATAAACGGAGCCTTGTCATCATACAGCCAGCTGTCAAGTGCCTGCAGACCATACATCAGCCCTTTTGGATACGCCCCGAAATCTGCTTCCTTATATTTAAACTCATAGCAGTTAATAGCCGCAAGCAGGGCATTTTTATCAATGCCGTTCTTTACCTGCTCTCTCAAAGCCTGCTCTACGGTTTCCACAAATGCTTTCTGATCGGATAAACCGGCATTTTTTGCCACAAAGGAGAAATACGGCTGTAAGATACCGTTCTCACAGACACTGTAAATATCCTCGCCAATCCCCTTTTCCATCAGGGCGACCTTGACCGGAGCGCCCGGTGCGGAGCAAAGAGCATAATCAAGAACCTGCAGTGCGATATAAAGCTGTCTGTCCAGACTGCTGCAGATGCTGACATTATAAGAATAATAAGCGGCACTTGTGATATCATCCGAATCCAGTACCGGATATTTCTTTTCTACCTGTACAGGCACTGCAAACGGCTTCTGCAGCCGGATGGCAGAGTCGATCTTAAGCATGTCAAATTTGGAGAGATATGCCTCATCCAGATAGGTCAGACGTTCTTCCATATCCATATCGCCATAGAAATAAATATAGCTGTTTGACGGATGATAATACCTTCTGTGGAAATCCAGAAAAGCTTCATAAGTCAGCGACGGAATATCGGAAGGTCTTCCGCCGGAATCCACACCGTATGCGGTGTCCGGATACAGACTGTTAAAAGTCTCTCTGTCAAGCAGATCATCCGCGCTCGAATATGCGCCTTTCATTTCATTATATACGACACCGTTATAGATCAGGTCGTCTGTTTCGGACTCGCATTCATAATGCCAGCCCTCCTGCTCGAAGATCTTCTTTTCTTTATAAATATTCGGATGGAATACCGCATCCAGATAGACGTCACAAAGATTGGCAAAATCCTTGTCATTGCAGCTTGCTACCGGATAAACTGTCTTATCCGGATAGGTCATGGCATTTAAAAAGGTGTTCAGGGAACCTTTTGCCAGTTCCACAAACGGATCCTTGACCGGATACTTCTCTGAACCGCAGAGTACACTGTGTTCAATGATATGTGCTACACCTGTGCTGTCTGTCGGTGGTGTACGGAAACCAATGTAAAATACTTTATTGGGATCATCATTGGAAAGCAGCACGACCCTCGCCCCCGTCTTTTTATGGCGCAGGATCACGCCACGGGAATTCAGGTCTTTGATCTCTCTGTCTTCCACGATTTCATACGCTGTCAGATTTTCTATACTCATTTTCTTCTCCATTTTCTGTTTTCTGTTAAAGTGCATGGTTTTTACGGATTCTTTTGATTCCATGCTATACACTGAGTGACATCAGATGCAGTTTCCCGAAATAAAACTCGGAAATATAATCTGCACAAAGCTGTCCCTGCTCCTGTTTCTTCCAAAAATCCTCAAAAGAAAGCTCTTCTGACTCATATTCTGTCCGGCTTCTTCCTTTTTTATCCACTTTTATCTTCGGCTTTACGGTTTTGATCTTACAACGCAGCTGTTTCAAAACCATTGCAAGCTTACTGTCTTTTGTCATGGAAGACAGTGCATCACAGATCCGTATCTCTTCTCCCACTTCCGGTATCACATATTGAAATACGGCAGTACGAAGCCGCTGCGGCGTATCATCCTGCTCACACAGCTCCGCAAAGGTCAGTCTTGCTCCGATATACACATTGTTAAAATCCTGGAGCACATATTTAAAATCCATATTTCCTGTTTCGTTACTCATTTTTAAACTCCATTTCTATGGTATCGATCAGATTTGCGCTGATCTGCATGGCTGCTTCCACATCATCCATCGTGATTGCCTCATAATTTGCACAGATTTCTTCCGGAGATACTTTTCTGCGCAGTTCCTCGGAAAGCTCTCTGGCAGCATCCGCTACCTGATTGACCTTTTTCAGCACTTCCTCATCATCGTTTTTCTTTTCCAGTTCCTCGTTGATCAGGCGTTCCATTGCCTTCATCATATAATCGCCGAGGAATCCTTCCGTCTCTTCCAGTATATCACCGTCCGTATCCAGACATTCCATCTGCCCGGCCGCTTCTAAAAGTGCCATATTGCCTTCTCCGATCAGATCCTCTAGCATCACACCCTGCCCCGCATACAGCTTTGCAAGCTCTGCTGTCTTTGGCAGAAACTGCTGAAGCAATACCTCTTTGGCATCCTGATCGCCTGCGATCGCAGAAAGCATGACCGCCTTCAGTTCTTCCGGCTCCATACTTTCAAGCGCTGAAATCCCGTTCAGATACTCCTCCAGATAATTACGGTCTTCCATGGAGAGATATTCCTCCACCTCTTTCCGGTCTCCGACACCGATCTTCTGGTTCTTATAATACTCCAGCAAAAAACCCATCTGTTCCGAGCCCTGCTGTATGTCCGGGAAAAAGGAATGGATCTGTTCTTCTGACAGACACATACCCTGTTTTCTTGCCAGCTTCATGGATTCCATAAGCTGACTTCTGAATTCTTTTTCTTCCATATATATTACCCGTCTTTCTTTCCTACTGTTTTTTCACATGCTTGTGTGTAAAAATATGATCCTGACAATACTCATAATTTCCATCGCACTTTGAGCAGAACCGAAATTCCAGATCCGGATCGGATTCGTCTGTTCTGCCACAGATCGCACATTTATGCTTTGTCACCGGACGCATGACCTGCTTGTGATAAGTACGCTGTCTTTTGATCTGCTGCGGCGTACGGAAAGATTTCCGTGTTGTCACAAAGAAAATGATAAAGGCAAGCAGAGAAAACAGGATCGCCGTCATGTCCGCCAGCGGCAGATACCAGCCGATGCTTCCCGTTCTGATATAAGAGCTGAGCGATATCACATCCTGCAATACCTGTACACCTAAAATAACCGCATAGATAATTCCCAGTACTTTTATCTTCAGTGGGATAATAAACATAAACAGAACCTGTACATCCGGGAAGGTTGCTGCAAATGCCAGAATGATCGACATACAGACATAATACGTACTGAAATAATTGGCAATAAAACCGTAAAAGGATGCTAATGATACACCAAATTCCATCACGGTGATCGTTTCTGTCAGCCCGGTCAGAACACAGACACCGTAAAACAGGAACGCGCCAACGATCGTCAGCAGCATCCCGCCGATCAGATAGACATTATAGCGGAAGGTTCCCCAGGTCCGCTCCAGTGTC
>Ga0129311_1002208_pt1 | contig 12205 bp, 14 predicted proteins | sample Go1ome_FD_94435 | JGI IMG/M metagenome (GOLD analysis project Ga0129311, IMG submission 94435) | Western lowland gorrila individual fecal microbial communities from Wisconsin, USA - Go1022B metagenome | ecosystem: Host-associated > Mammals > Digestive system > Large intestine > Fecal | place... | reverse complement strand
GCTGTATCCGGAAGTAAAACTTGTTGTATACGCTGAGTTATACGGTTTTCCGGGAAAAGTAAAAGAGATTAAAAGAATCTGTGAGAAACATGGTGCACTGTTAGTGGAGGATGCTGCAGAGGCCATGGGAGCTACAGTGGATGGTAGACAGTGTGGGAGTTTCGGTGACTATGCTGCTGTCAGTTATAACGGCAATAAGATTATTACAGGGAGCTCCGGAGGATGTCTGTTGACGAATAGCTTAGAGGATGCAAACAGAGCGAGAAAGTGGTCTACACAGAGCCGCGAGGATGCGCCTTGGTATCAGCATGAGGAGGTTGGATATAACTACCGCATGAGTAATGTCGTGGCGGGAGTAATACGTGGACAGTATGAGCACCTTGAGGAGCATATTGAACAGAAGAAGAGAGTTTGGGAGAGATACAGAGATGGGTTCAAGGGGTTGCCGGTTAGCATGAACCTGGTGGTCGATGGAACCGAGCCTAACTACTGGCTGAGTGCACTGGTTATCGATAGAGATGCTATGTGCGAGCAGGTGAGAGATGACCACAGGGGACTGTACAAGAGTGAGCCTGGGAAGTCATGTCCAACGGGGATACTTGAGAAGATAGCAGAACTTAATGCTGAGGGCAGACCGATCTGGAAGCCGATGCACATGCAGCCAATGTATAGGATGCATGAGTTTATTACTAGAGATGGTAGTGGTAGAGCAAATAGCAATGCCTATATAAGAAGTAAAGAAAGTCTGGATGGAAGGCCAATGGATATCGGCGCGGATATCTTTGAGAGAGGGGTTTGTTTACCGTCTGATAACAAGATGACAGAAGAGCAGCAGGAGAGAATTATTGAGGTTGTGAGGAAGTGCTTTGGAGAATGTGCTGAGTGAACAGGCTGAGAAATGTACTATTTGGAATTTGGTGCATAATCATCCTGTGGATCACATTATTGAATCGGTCTCCACAGGTAGCGAGAACTTATAACTTTCAACTATTCTGGGGATTCAAGGAGTTGATGAACGGAATCGAACATGGAATGTTTGCAACAGTTCAGTATATAGGAAATGTTGCATTGTTTATTCCGTATGGAGCGCTGTTTCCTTGGAAAAAGAAATCCTGGGTTCCAGTGATTGTAGCGTTTCTCTGCTCCGTTGGGATAGAAAGCACACAGTATATGTTGCGGCTGGGACTTTGTGAGATAGATGATGTCGTGGCCAATACGTTTGGAGCTTTAGTTGGCGTTGGAATTTATAAATTGTTGCAAAGATATGCTGGAGAATTGAGAGGAGAGCATCGACATGCATAAGCCTTACGGCATATATGAAAAGTTCATAAAGCGACCTTTTGATTTTCTGTGTGCATCTCTTGCATTGATTGCGCTTTCTCCTGTGATGGGCGTAACGGCGTTGCTTGTGCGGTCTGAGCTCGGCTCACCTGTGCTGTTCACACAGGAGCGACCAGGATTAGATGGTAAGATTTTTAAATTGTACAAGTTTAGGACAATGACTGATGAAAAAGATGAAAATGGTCAGTTGTTGCCCGATGAAGACCGTCTCACGTTGTTTAGACAGAAACTGAGAAGTACCTCTCTCGAGGGCAATGCAATAATAGGACAAATCGCTGAAAGGCTTGAAAATTAAGGAAATTTTGGATATGTCGGGGTAGGTGGCTATCCCGAAAAAGGAATGTTTTTGGTAGTATAGGATAAATCTGGAATGCGAGCGGCGTGAGGTGACTTTTAGTAGAAATAAAGGCTTTCGGTCGCTTCTTCGTGGCCTGAAATGATTACGAAAAATAGATTCTTTTATGTGGGGGGGAGTTGATGATGAGAAAGATTCAACTTGTTTGTAAGGGGATTTTTGACTTTGTTGCGTGCTTAATAGGATTGATTATTATTTCGCCTCTATTTTTGGTAATATGCTGTGCAATTAAAGTAGATGATCCCGGTCCTATATTCTTTAAGCAAAAAAGGATCGGCAAAAATGGGAGAGTGTTTGAAATAATCAAGTTTAGAACAATGATTGTTAATGCTGAGAAAATTGGAGACGGGCTTGTGGTTCAATCAGAAGATGATCCAAGAATTACCAGAGTGGGAAAGCTTTTGAGGCAAATAAGTCTTGACGAATTGCCTCAGCTCTTGAATGTAATTATGGGGCAAATGTCTTTAATTGGTCCGAGACCACCTGTTACATACCATCCGTATAATGGGTATGACGATTATCCTGAACGTGCAAAAAAACGTTTTCAGATGAGGCCAGGTATAACAGGACTTGCTCAAGTAGAAAAGAGAAATTCAGCAACATGGGATGAGCGGATTGAGATTGACATTAAGTATGTTGATAATTTCTCATTGTTGCTTGATCTTCAGATATTGCTCAGGACTATCTCTTCTATGAAATATACAGAAGAGTATACCGGGCAAAAATAGTTTACGTTTATTCTTAAAGGAGTCATAAGATGCGAAGTTTGTTTAAGGAGAAAGTCTGGGCTGATCTTCAAAATCAAAAAGAAGATGGCGAGCTTGCAGAGTATTTCTTTGAGTCGGAATTGGGAGAAGTCAGATATCGTTTTTTTAAACGCAATGCTGGAATTATTGATGGAATACAGTACTATGACATCGCATCATATAGAGGTGCAGAAGGTCCTTATATTGAGAAAGTTAAAGCCGATAATGCAAGGGATCTTCTTATAGCATTTAGAAATGCTTTTGCAGATTTTTGTAAAGAAAATAATATTATAGCAGAATTTGCAAAACTTGATCCATGGGATGAATATGCTGAAATGACAAGGGAAGTTTTAGATGCTGAGTATTATGGAAATTTTTACTGTAATGATCTAACTAGAGATTTCTATGCAGTGGATTATAACAGGAGATCAAAGCGGTCAATACGTAAAGCACGAGATATGGGAGTAACCGTAAGTGTAGATTATACTGGGGAAACAATATCGGATTTTGTTCGTCTATATCAAAACACAGAGGAGAAGTACCATACAAATAATTATTATAACTTTTCAGAAAATGATATCAAACAGTATTTTAACTTGCTTAATGGTAGTTGTTTTTTGATAAATGCTGTTGTAAACGATGAGATAATAACTTCTGTTCTTGTAGCATACGGTAGAGATGTTATGCATTATCTCTATTTAGGTAATAATCCTGACTATTTAATCTATCAAGGGAACAGCTTGCTTACATATGAAACATCGCTAATTGGGCAAAAACTGGGGCTTAAAATATTTGACATGGGCGGTGGCGTTCCAGGTGGAAATATAGAAGGATTTAAACGAAACTTCATTTCAGAGGATGGTGTGTGGGAATATTATGCGGTGAAAAAAGTTTGGAATCATGAGATATATCAAACTTTGCTTGATATGAAAACTGAGATAAAGAATCAACATATGTTTCCATTATACAGAGGATGACAATGACACCAATTTTCCAGTTAGATAATTACTTAACAAATAATTTGTATATTAAACGAGAAGATTTTATCCCTTTTTCTTTCGGTGGCAATAAAGCGAGGAAAGCTGAGTTGGTTTTCGGAGAAGTTGATAGAGGTAGCTTCGACTGTGTGGTTACCTACGGCTCTGGCAGTTCTAATCACTGCCGTGTTGTTGCAAATGAGTGCTGCAGGCGTGGAATCAGTTGCTATATTATCAGTCCGGTGGAAGCCAGTGAACCTACATTCAACAGCCAGATGATGGAACTGTTTGGTGCGGAAATTACAACGGTTTCGCTAAATCGTGTTCACAATACAATTGAGGAGATGCTGGCAGAATTAAGAGATGCAGGACACACACCATACTTCATCGAAGGTGGTGGGCATGGCAATTTTGGTACGGAAGCGTATGTACAATGTTATCAGGAAATTAAAGCGTTTGAGCAAAAGATGGGTATTTGCTTTGACTATGTATTCTTTGCTTCTGGCACAGGGACTACACAGGCCGGATTGGTTTGTGGCCAGCTATTGGCGGGCGATGCACGGCGAATTGTTGGTATCAGTATAGCTCGTAAGAATCCCAAAGGTCGAGATGTGGTACTTGATAGTGTCCGTTCTTATCTCGGAAATAGTGTTTCTGATGAGCAGATAGAAGGAGCGACGATTTTCATTGATGATTATACTTCTGGATATGGAAAGGACGATCCAAGAGTAATCCGTACGATAGAAGAAGTACTGAAAAACTATGGCATTCCGTTGGATACAACATATACAGGGAAAGCATTCATGGGTATGTGTGAGTATATCAACAGAGAAAAGATCAGCGAAAAAAACATCTTGTTTATCCACACGGGAGGAACGCCATTGTTTTTCGATACGCTGAGAAAGCAGGATAAAAGCATATGAACATTTTGATCTTAGCTGCAGGAACTAGAAATAAGATTGTACAATACTTCAGAAAAGCATTTAATGGCGTTGGAACTGTTGTGGCAACAGATGCCAGTGAATTGGGCCCCGCAATCTATGATGCGGACAAATATTATATAGTCCCAGCAATCATTGCACCTGGATATATTGACCGGATTCTGGACATTTGCAAGAAAGAGAAGATTAACGGAGTTTTGAGCCTGATAGATCCAGAACTAAGCCTCTTGGCTGCAAATGAAAATAGGTTTATCGAAATTGGGACGACTGTGATCGGCAGTTCTTATGAACTTTGCGAGATGGCTCTTGACAAGATGCAAATGTATCGGTGGCTGTCTGATCATAGATACAAATGCGCGCGCTCTTGGATGGACAAGGAAGAGTATTATGAAGCTGTGGAGAACGGCGAAGTCAGTTACCCGGTATTCGTAAAGCCATATCGTGGAAGCGCAAGTATAAGCATCTCAAAGGTCTATGACAAAGATACGATTGATCTGTTATTTTTTCATGAGTCTGGTTTGATGATTCAGGAGTTTCTTAATGGGCAGGAGATCGGCGCTGATGTATATATCGATATGATTTCAGGTGAGGTTGTTTCAATTTTTACTAAGAAGAAAATCAAGATGCGCGCTGGGGAGACTGACAAGGCGGTCAGCTTTAAGGATGATAGGTTGTTCGCTCTGATAGAAAAGTTTGTATTAGAAGCAGGGTACAGAGGGCAGATTGATATTGATATTTTTGACGTTGACGGCGAGTATTATATATCCGAAGTTAATCCACGGTTTGGTGGTGGATACCCACACGCTTTTGAATGTGGTTGCGACCATATGAAATTGATTTTGAATAACCTGCAGGGCAGGGCAAATGAGAAGTGCATTGGCAATTACGATGAAGGAATCAATATGATGAAATACAATGAAGTTAAGATCGTAAGAAAGCAGGGTTAAGTGATGGATATAAAGCGTGCATGGATACAATTGAGGATGTTTTCTTTTGGATCCGGTGTCAAAAGGACTGCTTATCTAAAGAGGAAAAACATCTTCGGAAGTATCGGGGAAAATGTAATGATTCAGTCAAGAAAAATCCCCTTATATCCGGAACTTATCTATATTGGAAATAATGTGCGTATGGCTTCAAATGTCAGTTTTATCACGCATGATGTCACATACAATATGCTCAATAACCTCCCAAAATATGCGGAGGAGGGGTACAGCTTTCAGGAGAAAAAAGGAAAAATTGTGATTGGCGACAATGTGTTTATAGGAGCTAATTCTATAGTCCTCTATGATGTGACGATAGGAAGTAATGTAATTGTAGCCGCAGGCAGCGTTGTAACAAAAGATATTCCGGATGGAACAGTATGCGCCGGTGTTCCATGCAAGGTCATCGGTGAGTTTGAGGATTTTGTGGAGAAAAGGCGGATAGTATGAAAAAAAAGTCTGAAAATATGATTCCTAAATTGTCAGTCATTGTGCCTGTATATAATGTAGAGAATTATTTGACACAATGTTTAGATAGCCTTATTGGACAAACATTGAAAGAAATAGAAATCATTTTAGTAAACGATGGAAGTACCGACCATTCTGAGGAGATCTGCTTAAACTATGCTAAAAGGGATAAGAGGATTAAGGTATATTCAAAATCGAATGGAGGTCTTTCAGATGCACGAAATTATGGAATGCAGCGGGCATCAGCTAAGGTTATTGGATTTGTAGATTCTGATGATTATGTGGATTTGAATATGTTTCAGATTCTTTTATCTTTAAAAGAAAGGTATCATGCTGAGGTTGCCGTAGGAGGTGTAAAAATGGCTGCCAATGATGGCGAAGTTTATATGGTTCGTGCAGTGGATGATGACAGGGTACTAAATCGCCATGACGCAATGGAAGAGTTGTTGAAATCAAAGAGGATAACGAATTCAGTATGCAATAAGATTTTTGATGTTTCGCTTTTTGAAGAAGTAGAATTTCCATTGGGAAAATTGTATGAGGATGAATATGTTACATACAAGCTATTTGATCGAGCTGATAGAATTGTGATGACCAATCAAGTTTATTACTATTATAGATCTAGTCCGAACAGTATAACACATAAATCATTTTCTGAGCGGGAATTTGACCGCATATATGCATCGCAGATTAAAGTAGAGTATATATCAAATAATTACATTGATCTTACCAAATATGCTGAGAGATATTTGGTATATGATTGTGTAATGTCGCTTAGTAAAATGACTGTGTACAAAAAGTCATATAATGAGATTGTATGTGATCCTATAAGAGAACACCTTGTTTGTTTTTTACGAGGGGACTACTCTTTCGGAACAAAAGTGTTTGCAATTATAGCTGCAATTTCACCGAATCTTTCTGTTTCAATGTTTAACATTATTGGAAAAAGAATGATTCGGAAATAATAATATTATAAATAAAGATGAAAGGTTTATAGATGACTATTGGGATGCTTCTTGTTGCCATTATACTTATAATGCCAATTGCTTTAGGTCTTTTTGGATTATTGGGTTACTGGAATTCAAAAACAAGGTATAAACTAATATATTGTGCCATGTTTGCGATGATTTTTGGTATCGCTGGTTTCTGCTTTAAGGATCCGGCAACGAATCCGGATTTAGTTAGATATTTGCAAATACTACATCAATATAAAGGAGAGACACTATTTGAGTCTTTTAATCTTGCATATAATAATTTATTTGCGGTGGATATATATTTTCATATCGTTTCGCTGTTTAAAAATGACCAGATGCTTCCTGCAATATCTGCATTCTTATATTACTTTGTCATTCTATATATTATGAAAGACTATAGACTCAGGGTTAGTATCAATAACTTAGATTTTATGATCTATTCTTCTTTTGTAGTATGTGCAACTATATTTTGTAGCATTGTTAATGGAATTAGATGGCCTTTGTCGTTTATTCTGTTTATCCTTGCGTTTTATAGGGATGTTGTGCAGAAGAAAAAAAACGTTTGGACTTGGATGATATATATAGCATCAATACTTTTCCATTTTTCTGCAATTGTTCTATTGCTTATAAGATTAATACTTTTTATAAAGGACAAAAAAATTGTAATAATAATCGGAGCTTTTGGAGTACTGGTTCCACAATTGATTAGATTGTTATCTGATAGATTCGGTAGTATTAACACTGGTATAACGGTAATTGATCAATTGCTTTATTCCCTAAATAGATCAAATATGTATTTTCAGTGGAATCAGGGAGAGTGGGCAGATATAGTGAGGAATAGTACATACTATAAGATAGAGGCTTGCTATTACTATGTGATAGCATTTCTCTTATTGTTATGCCTGTTATTATTATACAAAAAAAAAAATAAGGATGGTATAAATCGAAAGAGCTTTACAATAGAAGATAGATTTTCGTTCTATTTGATGGTAGTAACATTAATATCGTTTACAATGTCTGCTCATACATATATTCGTTTTGTCACACCAGTAATCGTATGTTTTGTATTTGTTGTTTTTAGATTCTATAAGGAATATCAAACATCAGTAATACGAAAAATAATAAACGGTTCTTTTGTATTATTAAGTGGAGTGGGAATTTTTCTGAACTTATATTTACTTCGAACGATGGTTGATTTACCAGAATATTTTTCAGACATTGTTACATTCGGATTGTTTAAGTTTATTTTAGGGTATTAATGATGGGATTTGGAGGCTAAAAGTGAAGATTGGACTTGTGACTTTTTTTAAATCTTATAATTATGGTGCATGGCTACAAGCATATGGAACGCAGAAATTTTTAGAGCTTCAAGGATATGATGTTGAAATAATTGATTATACTAATAACTTTGAGAACGCAAAAACAGGACTCTCGTATAAAGAAGGTGATAGATTTGTTGGTTATATAACAAGTTTTCTTAAATCAATACTATTTGGAAAGGTGTATTACTATAATAAAGGGTTTAAGAGATACATTAAGAACACATATAAGTTATCAGACAAAAAGTTTAAAAATGTTTCAGAACTAGAGGAATCTGATTATGATGTACTCGTTGTTGGTAGTGATCAAGTATGGAATCCCAAAATAACAAATGGGCTTGATCAGGTTTTTTTGCTTCAATTTGGAAATTTTAGAAAAAAGTTATCAATTGCTTCAAGCTTGGGAAGTAAAACTTTATCTGATATAGAAAAGAATCAGTTGGTTAATGCTTTGAAAGGTTTTTATGCGGTTAGCGTTAGAGAGGATTTCGCACGAGACTACTTGCAGGGGGATTTTGTTAGGAATATTAAAGTGCTAGTAGATCCATCTTTTTTGCTTACAAAAGAACAGTGGATTGAAAATGTTGCTCGAAAATCAAAGTACTTCAACAATAAAGAAAACTATATTCTTACATATTTTGTTTCTAATGAAAAGCGAAAAAAAGCCAATATAGAACTGGTCGAGGAGTACTCCAGAAAATATAATATGCCAGTATGGGCAATACAATTTAGCACCTATTTCTCAGAGGGGGTAAATAAGAAAATTGTGGGGGCATCGATATACGATTTCTTAGCACTACTCTATAACGCAAAGCTTGTAATCACGGATTCATTTCACGGAGCGGCTCTTTCTGCGAATCTAAATATAAATTTTGTTGCTATTGTGAATGAAGAAAATCCTGTGAGAACACAAAATTTATTATCTAAAATTGGATTGTTGGATAGAATGAATTTAAAATGTAGTCAATATTCTGATATTGATTATACGCTCGTAAATAAGATGATCGCCGAACTTCGAGAGGATTCACAAGATTGGATAATAAAGAACATAGAAGACTAATTGAAAGATGGGGAGAGGGGAGAACATAATGCAAAAGCGGTTAGCACAAAACACTGTTTTTTTATATTTGATGACATTTTCTACATACGCTTTAAATTTGCTTACTATCCCCTATCTTACGCGCGTATTAGGACCGACTGTTTACGGAAATATTGGATTGGCAGTTGGTTATATGACGTATGTTCAGATTGTTTTAGATTTTGGCTTTATTCTTTCTGCTACACAGCTAATTAGCGATAATAGGGAGGATAGTAAGTATGCATCATCAATAGTTAGTTCTGTCACAGTAATTAAGATTGCTATGAGCATAGGAGTTCTAATAATTTTTTATTTGTTGTACCGTATGGACTTCTTTGATACAAATGTGGTCAAACTATTGGTTGTCTATCTAGCGAGTTATCTATGCGCAGCTCTATTACCTGATTACTTTTACAGAGGAATAGAAAATATGAAGGTAATTTCTATTAGGACGGTTTCCATAAAGATTCTATTTACTGCCCTGATATTTATATTTGTAAGGTCAAAGGAAGATGTTCTTTTTGTACCGATTTCCATGTTAATTGGTAATTTTATGGCGCTTATTGTTACATATATCGATTTACAGAAGAAGTATAAAGTTCACTTAGTTTGGCCTTCTGCACATAAAATATGGAATATGTTAAAAGTATCGATTCCATTTTTTGTTTCAAGATTTGCATCCACATTTTATCAAGCACTTGATGTTATTGTATTAGGGAAAATATATGGATCCGCACCTGTTGTAGGGTATTATTCATCTGCCGATAAAATAATTACGCTTGCGAAGACGGGCTCTTCACCCTTGGCAGATAGCCTGTATCCATATATGTTAAAAAATAAGAATTATAAACTAGTAAAGAAATTATTAATCCTTATTATGCCTGTGATTACAATTGGCGTGATTTTGGTGGGAATATTTGCCGAACCCGTATGTGTATTACTTTTTGGGGCTGAATATAGTGATACTGGAAACATCTTAAGATTGCTGCTTCCTATTGCGTGGGTTGTACTGCCTAGCTATATTATCGCGTTTCCGATTATGTCACCTTTGGGGTTAGTTAAATTTACAAATATGTCAAATGTATTTGGTATGTTTTTCCAGATAATTGGATTTGTAGTTTTGATCGCATTTGGAGACTTTAATGTCTACACAATTTGTGGATTGACAAGTATTACAGAAGTATTGGTATTCTTGTTTAGGCTTGTTGTTGTCCTAACGCATTTAGAAAAGCAAAAAGAGGTATACAATGAATAAAGAAATTCAATTTGATATTTCAAACATAAAAGCATATCAAGGCTATTTAATTGACGAAGATCTTTTGATTAGATCTTCATCGGGAGGAATCACAAGAGCTTTGTCTAAAGCAATTCTTTCTACAGGAGGTACCGTTTTTGGCGTTCAATACTCAAATGATTTTTACAAGGCTGAATACTGCTTTATTAGAGAAACGGGTGAAATTGATAGAATAATTGGATCGAAATACATATACTCAAATAAAACAATAGAGTACGAAGGGGAGCATGTTTCAGTACATTATGCTGTAGGAGCTGAATTAAAAAAAGGAAGAACAGTTCTGTTTTTTGGGCTAGGCTGTGATGTGGCATCTATAAAACAATATCTCGCAAAAAAGGAAATCAATACAGAGAAATTGTATCTTGTAGATTTGATTTGTCAAGGCCCAACATTTCAAAATGTACAAGAGTCTTATTTAAAAAGACTGGAATCAAAATATGAATCAAGAGTTTGTGATTTTTCAGTTCGATACAAGTTATACGGATGGTCATTACCCCCATTTATAAGGGTATTATTTAAAAATGGAAAGCAATATATGGAGTCATTCTACGGATCGGATTTTGGATTTGCTTTTTCAAGGTATTCTAAATACGGATGTTATCATTGCAAATTTCGGGGTGAAGGCCATAAAAGTGATATGACAATTGGTGACTATTGGGGAATAAAAACAGGAGATGACGGATTCAATAAGAACGGAGTCTCTCTTATGCTTGTTACAACTGAAAAAGGAAATGCCTTATTAAGTATGATAGATCAAAAAACTTTTTCCCTAAAACCAGCAGATGTGTACAGATCTCTTTCAAATAATCCAATGTATTACTTGTGTAGAAATGAAAACAAAAATGCGAGTCAATTTAGGGATAAAATTGATGCTATAGGACTGCATAGAGCCGTGATAAATGAAATGGGGGGAATAAAGTATTATTATATGCGCTTTAGACGTCAAGTTGCCAGAATTTTGAGACGAAAAAAAGAGAGACCGATGTAGGATATCACAGAATTGATAGGTGAGAAGAATCAAGCCTGGGATTTGTGTTAATCGAAATGGCATTAGGATTAGTTTAAATGTTGTTGATATTTTGGGTGGAAAAATTTCGGTTGCATATCCGAAAATGATGTGGTATGCTTTCAACAACAACATATTTCTATTTCTGATAAAATATTAACGAAACAATGCACATTGTATGGCGCGGATGCTGTCAATGTCGCCAATATTTTCCAGTCTGATTTCTTACATCAATTCTTAGATCTTATGCTTTTATAATTCATTACAACTTTATAGGGCAGGAGATTTATGAAGAGGATGAAGAAGGAACTGCAGCTACAACGGTTGAGATGGTGCAGTTGGCTTTGGGTTGTGTATCTGGATTCGGATTGTGAAGCAGAATGTGATATATATATTTTCCTGCAAAAAAGGAGGATACTATATGACAAAAAAGAAAGCAACAGCGTACAAATGGGATGAATTTTCCAGAAGGTTGAAAAACAGTATCTTTCGTCCGAAAAGGCAGACCAAGGATATTGTAATCCGTCTGGTTTTCGGCAATGATATGAACTGCGCCTGTCATCTGCATTTAGCAATCAGGGATGTGGGATGCTTTCACAATATGCACAGTTTGTAGCCGTTACAAGGGAATATGCAAATAAATATGATAACCGTGAAGAAGCCATGAATGCTGCGATAGAGTATTGTATCGGGCATGGAATACTGGAGGATATCTTGAGAAAACAT
>Ga0129311_1002206_pt1 | contig 12213 bp, 5 predicted proteins | sample Go1ome_FD_94435 | JGI IMG/M metagenome (GOLD analysis project Ga0129311, IMG submission 94435) | Western lowland gorrila individual fecal microbial communities from Wisconsin, USA - Go1022B metagenome | ecosystem: Host-associated > Mammals > Digestive system > Large intestine > Fecal | place... | reverse complement strand
TATGCTCCCGGCGCGGCTCGGTGCCGCAGCATTAGCGGCACCTCCTGTGCTCTCCTGTCATACGCATAGGTCCCTTTCATCTGAAAAATGTTGGGACAGCAAAAACAACGGCCGCCCCGTACAGAGCAGCCGCCGTTTTCCCTATACCATACGCTGCTTTTCAGTACCGCAAGGATGGGTGTCCTATTGTCGTCATGCAGATGATCGGACGAATGATTCTTGTGATTCTTTTCATAATGCTGTCTCCTTGCCGCGCTGGGGTAGCGGCGCAGCTCAAAATGTCATTGATTTGTTTCTCGTAGCGAAAAAGGAGCAGCGCAGCGTCAAGGCGAAAAGCCTATCCGCTACGCTGTCCATTGTTCGCTTATGTGGTCATGTCAGCGGTTTGCTGCTTGGCCGTATGTCAGCCGGTCACTTCTTGCAGCGCCAGAGGAAGGTTACAATCTGGGCGCGGGTGCAGTCGCTATTGGGGCTGAACGTGGTGGCAGTGGTGCCGCCGGTAATACCGTTTTCTGCGGCCCACAGGACCGCATTGGCATAATAGGCGTCAGCCGCCACATCGATAAAGGAATTTACGCTGTTTGCAGCGGGAGACTTCTGGCTGCGCCACAGGAACGCGACGATCTGGGCGCGGGTGCAGGTCGTGTTGGGGCTGAACGTGGTGTCGCTGGTGCCCTTGGTGATGCCCTGACTGACCGCCCAACGGACAGCCTCCGAATAGTAGGCGTCAGCAGAAACGTCAGAGAAGTTCATGGCATAGTTCACCACGGGACTTCCGGCGGCATGCCACAGGAAGGTGACGGCCTGAGCACGAGTGCAAGGAGCGTCGGGGCTGAAGATGGTGGTAGAAGTTCCACTAGTAACGCCATTCTCCACAGCCCAGGCCACGGCGTCGGCGTAGTAGGCGTCGGCGGGAACATCCGTGAAGGACACCGCAGGCTCCGTACTGACCTTCGCAAAGCTGGCCTTCACGTTCACCCTGCCGGCAGGCATGGTGAAGGTATACTTACCGTTCTTCTCCGTCAGCTTCACCTGATCGCCGTTCTTGTCGGTGACGGTCAGCTTATCCAGCGCATAGCCCTTGTCCGGCGTGACGGTCAGCGTGACGGTATCGCCCTTCTTCGCAGTAGTCGGAGAAGCGGACACCTTGCCGTTGGCGGTCTTACCGATGCTCACAGCATACGTATTGCTGACAGCTCCACCGCCGCCACCGCCGCCGGATGTGCCTTTTGCAGGAATAATCTCCGTCGCTGTCACATAACCGCAGACGGTGCATTCCATATGCCGGGAACCGTCGGTGGTTTCAGTGGCCTCGGTGTCAACGATCCACTCGCCGGGGGTATGCGCCGCAACGTTAGCCTTGTCGCCGCAGGTGCACTCATGCCAGTGGTTATCCTTATCGTACTTCCTCTCGGTGCCGTAGTCGTGGGTGTGGCCGGGATCGGTAATGGGAACCTCGGTGCCATTGCCGTCGGGGAGAACTTCCTTTTCCGGCTGGCCGTCATCGCCCAGAACCAGCAGCTTCACAGCAGGAGTCTCCGTTGTGCCGCCGACTTCGCTGATCAATTTTTTTCCTCGGGTCAGTTCAACCTTGAGGTACTCCTTCTCAGAAAGTACGGAGCCGTCTGCTGCAATATCCTCCACGGAATAGTTCAGGACGCCATTACCCGTGCCTGTCATTCTGATCGTGTAATCGCCGTCGTCGAACAGATAGATGTATTTCTCGTCATCCTGGATATAGACGAATGCCCGGTCCGACGTAATGGTATCATCGGCGACATTATCCTTTGTCCGTGCAACTATGGTTCCGTTGGCGTCAACCACCTCCACATCTACTGGGCAAAATACCTTGATTAGGCGATGACTGAACTCTTTGGTGGCGGTAAATGCATCGTTTGCCAAAAGCAGCGCCATATACCGGTCAGGCAAATGCTGGCCCCAGTCACATTTCAGATCGGGCAAACATCCGGCGAGTCTTTCATAGGCGGAGGTAAACCGATCAGAGGTTGTAGAACAATTACGGTCTTCGCCGATATGTGTAAGATAATTCGGCGGCAAATATGGGACTAGGTCCTCCGTGTTGATGATATTATATATGGCAGTGGGCCGCTTTGCGCCAGGGATATAGGGGAGACGCTTGTTGCGGGGAGTTGCGTAATTATAGGAAAACACAGATCCCTCCGGCAACAGGTTCGACAGTTGTTCGGCAACATGACCAGAAACTGCTGCACCTAAACTATGTCCGGTAACAAAGAAAATGAGATCTCCTTTTGCATATTCGTCTAAATAGGAAACTTTAATTGGCAGCATTACCTTGGGAACATCGCCCAAAAATCCATCGACAAGAGACGCCGCGTCTCTGTATTTGTCAGCCGTAGAGACTGTCCCCCGAACAACGCAGACAACCAAGGTCTTGGTTTCTCCGTTGATGGTGATCTCTTGGTCAGCCAGAGAGAACGCTGCTCCGAGGTGCCAGTCCTTCTCATAATCGAAATGCTGTCGCTTTCCAAATCCCATTTCAGCCAAAACGGTATCGATTTTGTCCCGTCCATTTTCGGCTGCACTGCTCAGCACCAAACCTGCAATTGCCAGATCATTACTATACCTGGTAGCCGTCGGGGAAAACATTGTTTCCGGGGTCCAGGTAATTTCCATGCCGATATCTTTACCTGCTGCTTCAAAGGGTACAAAAATCTTCGTCGAATCGCCGCCGTCCAACAGGATATATCGAATATCATGGTAGTATGCGAACCGATATGCGGGAGAATTCGCGTAGCACTTAATTACGAGATTTTCACACCCGGAGAAGGCGGTGTCTCCAATCTGGGTAACGGCCTCATCCAGTGTGATGGTTCCCAAATTGGTGTCCTTGAACGCATTTTCTCCGATTGTTTCCAGCGTCTGCTGGGGAAATACAACACTGTTCAGTATCGTACACTCGCTGAACGCACTTGCACCAATCGTGGAAACATTATCCATCGACACGTATTGCAGCTCACTGTACTCCCGGAAAGCGTTTTCCGGAATTTCAAGCAGCTTCCGTGAAGCTCCCTTTATCGTCAGATTGGTTAAAGGATCTTTGGGCAGGCTGAGCACGCCTGCATCAATCGCATAAATATTGTTCAGCGTTACGGATCGAAGATTGCTATATTCCCGGAAAGCATTTTCCGGAATGGTAAGCAGCTTTTGTGAAGTTCCCTCAATCGTCAGGCTGGTTACAGCAGATTTTGGGATGTTGTAGGGTTCCATCTCCCAGGGGTACGGAAGTCCCGTCGCAACCGCTTCATTATAAACGGACAGTTCTTCCTCGCTCTTGTCCGTGGCGGTTATATAAATTCGGATCTCTGCGTATATGATCTCGTCGTCCGTCCCTACTCGATAATCGCACCGCCACTTCATCTGGTAGCCTTCGCCTTGGCAAAGGATCCCCTTGATACTTTTAGTTCTTAAATTACCCGTGTCGTTATAGTGAATGGTGGCATCGAGGAGAGGCCTATTCGTACTATCTTCGCTTCTGTCAATCGATATGAGGTTCCACTGATACATATCTCCGCTATAGTAAACGTCAGTCAGGCTACTGCACCCAGAGAATGCATCATCCTCAATCGAAGTAACCCTAAAGGACATGATTACGTCAGCCAGACTGCTGCACCCAGAGAACGTATAACGCTCAATCGAGGTAACATTGGTTGAAATAAAAGCGCTGGTCAAGCCACTACAGTCAGAAAATGCATACTCCCCAATCGAAGTAACGCTGTTGGGAATGGTCACGCTGGTTAGGCTACTGCATCCAGAAAACGCATATTCCCCAATCGAAGTAACGCTGTCAGAAATGTCCGCATCAATCAGGCTGCTGCATCCAGAGAACGTATAACGCTCAATCGAGATAACGCCGTTAGGAATCGTCACGTCAGTCAAGCCGCTGCACTCAGCAAACGCGTACTCTCCGATTGAAGTAACACTGTCTGAAATAGTCACGTCGATCAGACTGCTACATCCCCGGAATGCATTATTCCCAATTGAAGTAACACCATCGGGTATCGTCACGCTGGTGAGACCGGTGCAGCCAAAGAACGCGTCATCAGGAATTTCGGCAGTCCAGCCGAGTTCGTAATTATACCCGCCTCCAATCGGCCCGGCGCTGGTCAGGCCGCTGCAATCATTAAACGCAGAGGTTCCAATCTCCGTAACACTGCCGGGAATCCTCATGTAGGTCAAACCGGTGCATCCAGAGAATGCGCTCCTCCCGATCTTCGTAACCCCGTCGGGAAGGGTTATGCGGGTCAGGCCGGTGCAGCTATAAAACGCCAGCTCTCCAATCTCCGTCACGCCGTCGGGAACATTCACGCTGGTCAGGCTGGTGCATTCTCTGAACGCATTCCCACCAATCTTCGTCACGCTGTCGGGAAGGGTTACGCGGGTCAGAGCGCTGCAATTAGAGAACGCGTCATCAGGAATTTCGGTGGTCCAGCCAAATTCATAATTATACCCGCCGCCAATCGGTCCGGCGCTGGTCAAACCGGTGCATCCATAGAATGGACTGATAGAAGTCACACTGCCAGGAATGGTCACGTGGGTGAGACCGCTGCATCCATAAAACACATTCGTCCCAATCTTCGTAATCCCGTCGGGAATGGTCGCGCGGGTGAGACCGGTGCAGCCAGCGAACGCGTAATTAGGAATTTCGGTGGTCCAGCCAAATTCATAATCATACCCACCGCCAATAGGGCCTGCACTGGTCAGACTGCTGCATCCGGAGAACGCATTCGCCCCAATAGAAGTATTACTGCCGGGAATGGTCACGCGGGCCAGAGCGCTGCAATTTTCAAATGCACCGTCGCCAATCACACTGCCCAGAATGGTCAAACGGGTTAAATTGCGGCATCCGGAGAACGCATTCCGCCCCATATCCACAATGCTGCTGGGAATGGTCAAGTCAGTCATGCTGCATCCGGAGAACGCATTCATCCCGATAGAAGTGACCCCGTCGGGGATGGTCACACTGGTCAGGCTGCATCCAAAGAACGCCTCCTCCCCAATAGAAGTGATACCGCTGGGAATGACCGCGCTGGTGAGGCCGGTGCAGTCGCTGAACGCACAGGCAGGAATTTCGGTGGTCCAGCCAAATTCATAATCATACCCATCGCCGATCGGTCCGGCGCTGGTCAGATTATTGCATCCCCAGAACACGCTCCTTCCAATGGAAGTCACACTGCCGGGGACGGTTACACTGGTAAGGCCGCTGCATCCATAAAACGCATTTGACTCAATAGAAGTAACTCCGTTGGGAATGGTCACGCTGGTCAGGGAACTACATCCAATGAACGCAGAATATCCAATAGAAGTAATCCCGTCGGGAATGGCCACGCTGGTCAGCCCACTGCCAGCGAACGCATTCTTAGGGATTTCGGTGGTCCAACCAAATTCATAATCATACCCACCGCCAATAGGGCCCGCACTGGTCAGGCCGGTACATTCGGAGAACGTAAATCTTCCGATCTTAGTAACGCTGGCGGGAACGGTGATCTTGGTCAGACTGCTGCATCTGTCGAACGCGAAATCAGGAATTTCGGTAGTCCAGCCAAATTCAATATTATATCCACCGCCAATGGGACCTGCGCTGGTCAGGCCGGTGCACCCCCAGAATGCGCCTGCCCCCATCCCCGTAACGCTGGCGGGAATGGTGATCTTGGTCAGACTGCTGCATCCGGAGAACGCGGAAGCTCCAATGCCTGTGACTTCCGTCCCGTTGATTTGGTCGGGAATCACCACCTCCGTTACGCCGTCTTTTTCGGCGAAGCCGGCGATGTATCCCTCTTCCGGATTAAAATAGAACGTTCCGTATTCCGTGGAATACTCGATGCTGGCGTTGCCTGCCCGCGCGGAAAGCACGGCGGCCGGCTGGCTGCCGCTGTCGGAGGGCGTGCTGGAGCTGGCCTCCTCCTGGGCCTGATAGGGCGCAGGCTCCGGCTCCCCCTCCGCAGCGAAAGCCGCGACGGGCAGCACCCCTGCCGCCATGCAAAGAGACAACAGTATCGCTAAAAATCGTTTCTTCATAGCAATCTTCAAACCTCTCTTCCGCTGAAATATTTCCTTTTACTTTCGCGAAACTTATTCCGTCTTATTGGCGGGCGGAGCTGCTCTCCGGTACATTCGCCGCCCGCCACAGGAACGTCACGATCTGGGCGCGGGTGCAGGTGGTATCAGGGCTGAAGGTGGTGGCAGTCGTACCACTGGTGACGCCGTTGGCCACGGCCCACATGACAGCCTCGCCGTAGTAGTTCTCCAGGTCCACGTCGGCAAAGGGATTCCGGAACATCCAAGCACCCTGCATACCGCCGCCTTGGGCCTGCTCCCTGTGGTACAGGAAAGTAACGATCTGAGCCCGGGTGCAGGCAGCATCAGGGGTGAACGTTGTGGCGCTGGTGCCGGAGGTAATGCCCTGGCTTACCGCCCAGCGCACCGCTTCGGCGTAATACGCGTCTGCGGGCACATCAGTGAAGTTCATGGCGTAATTGACTATCGGGGAACCAGCGGCCCGCCACAGGAAGGTGACAGCCTGGGCACGGGTGCAGGCCCTGCCGGGGCTGAAGGTCGTGGCGCTGGTTCCGCCGGTTATGGCGTTGTCAACGGCCCACTGTACGGGCTTCGCGTAGTAGTCCTCCAGAAAGACGTCCGAGAAGTCAGCTACGGTAAATGTCTTTGGCGGCTTTTTGGGGGTAAAGGGGTACTCCGGCTGACGGGGAAAAGACTGTATATAAACGTTCCTGTCCACGCCCGCCGCGGAGGCAGTATAGGATGCGTCCCCGTCCGGATAGCCCAATTCCCCTCTGATGTTCCATCCCCAGGTCCAATAGCTGCCGTCTTTTTTCAAGGCAATGGATGCGTCAAACTCGCAGCTGACATCCACCACGTCCTCCATGATTTTGGCCGGGGTCGTGACGTCTGCGCCTTCGCCGTATGTGATCTCCCCCGCCATGTTGGTAAGGTACCACTTCCCATTTCCCAATGCGCCGTCTTCGTTTGCGCCGCAGGTCCACAGGCTGCCGTCATTCTTTACAATGGCCATATGGCGGTTTCCGCAGCTGACCGTGCGAACGCCGTCCATAATTTTTGTGGGCATATTTTTTTGAAAATAGACATTGACGTCTTTTTTTCCGTTGCCCAGCTGGCCATGGTTGTTCCAGCCGAAAGTCCACAGGCTGCCGTCTTTTTTGACAACGGCTGTGAAATTAAACCCGCAGCTGACGCAGGCCACGTTGTCCATCACCTTATGGGGCACCGCCTCAAATTGATAATTGGGGTACTTACTGTTGGTATTCGGGCCGATGTAGCCCAACTCCCCGTCTTGGTTGTCCCCCCACATCCACAGGCTGCCGTCGTTTTTGATGGCGGCGGCATGGTTTTCGCCGCAGCTTACCGCGCACACGTTGGTCATGATTTTCTGCGGGCGCACAGGCTCCGTATTATAATTCCTGCTTCCGGTCCCCAGCCGCCCTTTGTAGTCCGGGCCCCATGTCCACAAAGAGCCGTCTTTGGTGATAGCCGCCGTAAATCCATAAGTGGAGTCTGACGAACAGGAAACAGCCGCCACGTGATCCATCACTTTGACGGGTACGCGGGTGTTTGTCTTTGTCCCGTTCCCCAGCTGCCCGGACCTGTTATTCCCCCACATCCACAGGGAGCCGTCCGATTTGATGGCGCCGCACGTGCCTCCGCCGCCCCGGCTGTAGGAAACCACGTCCGTCAACACCTTCTCCGGGGATGCGGAAAATTCCGACCCGTCGTAGATGTTTAAATCCCATACCCACAGGTTATTCGCTTGGTCGATAGCGGCCGTGGTAGAGAGGGAATAACCGGCTCTGGGAAGCCGCGCCACATCGTAGGCCCGTGCGGGGGCCTGTATGATGCCAAACAGGACCGCCACAGACAGCGTCATAACTGTGGCCCTCTTGAAAGCTGCTTTTTTCATGTTTTGACCCGCCTTTCCGTATTACAAATATTCTCTCCGCACCTGCTGAGGACAAAGGTCAGTCCTGGCCTTTTTATTGTATCGCGGATCACGGGAAGACGCCCCACACAAAAGGATAGTATGGGAAAATTTTTTCTGTTTTTTTGCGTAATTGTCCTTTTGTGTGGGGCAGATGGCGGACCGTTGTGTTATAATTTTTATGAATGGTTAGTGAAAACTGTATTTTCGTAAGGAGGAGGCATTATGAGCGACCGTAAAAAGGCCATTATCAGGATTTCCGCGGAGGCCGCTCTGCTGCTCCTTGTCTCCGCCTACCGGCTGTTCAGTATGCGGTATTGGCCCTGGGATTTTCTGCGGCCCTATATTGTCTGGGTGGTGTACCTGCTGCTGCTCTTTGACTGGCAGCGCGTTATCCACACGAAAATTACCCAGAAACGTATGCGCGTCAACCTGACCGCGCAAAACGTTGTCAGTATCCTGTACCTGACGGTGCGGTTTGTTCAGGACGCGTTTCTTTATATCAATGTTTCATGGATGCGTTTTACCGGGTATTTTATTGTAACTGCAGTGGTTTTTATACCGCTTTTCGGTCTGTACGCCTCATTCTATCTGGGCAAGGGCGAGGATTACCGGATCAACAGGAGATGGCTCCTGCTGCTGATCCCGGCCTGCCTGCTGAGTGTGCTGGCGCTGACCGACGACCTGCGCCATTTTTTCTTTTACATTGTACCGGAGGAGGCCCAACCAAACCTGTATTTCCATCCGTACATCGGCATTGGCATCGTCTATATATGGGCACTCAGCATGATCGTATATCAGATATATGTGATTTACCGGCGCAGCGGCACGGCTGGCTCCGCTCCCTTTTACCGGAAGCTGGCTCCCTTCTACGAGCCGGTTTTTCTGCTTTTATTCAGCCTCCCCTATGCGGCCACGGCCTATGTGGTAAGGTTTGAGCTTGTGGAGTTTTCGGCGGGCCTGATTTTCATTCTGGTGCTGTGCTGGAATCTCTATATCCTGACCGGGCTTATCCCCATCAACACCCAGTACGGCGAGGTGTTCCAGCGGTCCACGGTAGCCATGCAGTTCCTCTCTCCAGACGGGGAGGCCATCGCGTTATCGGAAACCGCAGTGGAAATCACGCCCGCTATGTGGGAAGCATTGCGGTGGGAGCAGCAATACCCCATCACGGAGGACAGCATCCTGAACCTGCACCAGATCCCCGGGGGGTACATGATTTGGCAGACGGACCTGTCGCAGCTCCACCAGACTCTGCGGGAACTGCAAAGCCTGTACGGGGAATTGGAAGAAAAGCGGAACCTGCTGGCACAGGAGATACGGGTCCGCTCCGACGAGGCCAGCGTCCAAGCCCGCAACGATATTTATGATAAGCTGTCCTCAGAGGTGTCCGTGCAACTGGCCCTGCTGACGTCGCTTTTGTCGAAGGAAACCCTTTCAGTGGACGACTGGAACCGCGTCTGCCTGATTGGCACCTACATAAAGCGATTCTGCAACTTACAGCTCACCTGCCAGGAAAGGCAGATGATTCCCAATGAAGATTTGGCTATCAGTTTACAGGACATGGCCAAGTGTCTGGAAAATCTCAACATACGGACAAGCTTGGACTTTTGTCCTCCGCAGGAGTTAGGACCCAGGCTCATCCTTCTCATTATGAAAACTTTGGAAGCAATTTTAGAAGAGGCGGATTTCCACCTGGTCTCATTGACAATCCGGGTGGACAACATAGCCTGCTTTGAGATTACCGGTACAGATAAGGAGTTTGTCCCCCCGTCCCCGGAGGATGGATACAGGCTCCTGGCAGAAAAAACGCAGGACGGCTACCGGCTGTTACTTTTGCCGGAAGGAGGGGCGGACCCATCATGAAAAAGAAAATACCGGCCAAGATGATCAAAAGAGGAATCGATTCCTATCCCGGTGGAATTTGTTTCTTTTCCCTGGACGGGCGGGTCATCCTGGTCAATGAAAAGATGAACCGATTGATGCTGGAGCTGACCGGACACACCCTTCTGAACGCCAGCGGCATATGGGACGAGCTGGCAAGTCTGTCCGATAAAAACAGTGTGAAAAAACTGGAGCAGTCCTGGCTGCCGAAGGAGCCGGGCAGCGGAGATGCACGCGTTCGTCAGATGTTCTTCCGGATCTCGGACGGCTCGGTCTGGCGGTTTGAGCGGCGTGTTCTTGACGCTGACACCATGCAACTGGAAGCAGCGGAAATTACGGAGTTCTACCGGCTCAGCGAAGAATTGTATGAGAACACCCTGCGGCTCCGGGAAATGCAGAAACGGCAGGAAGACCTGTTGGACAGCATTGTGGAAGTCAACCTGAGCAGAGAAATCCTCGCCGCAAAAATGCAGATTCACGACGAGTTGGGCCACTGCCTGTTGGCCACCACCAGAGCTGCCGCGGAGGGCAGCCTTGCGGAAAATACCGGCACGCTGCGGGAAAACTGGCGCAACACCATCCGGGATTTTTCCAACATCCCTACGGTGCGGACAGAGCCCGGCGTCTCCCTGCAATCCGAACTGATCCAGGTGGCGGAACTAATTGGCTGCAAGGTGACCTTTATTGGGGAACAACCCACCCAGCGCAAGGCATTGCAGCTGCTGTACGCCGCCATCCGGGAAGGACTCACCAACGCGGTACGCCACGCGGACGCTACCGAACTGACGGTAAAGATAAGTCCAAACGGGCAAAGGTACCATATAAAAATATCCGACAATGGCAGCTTACCCGTTTCAAAAATCATAGAGGGCAACGGCTTAGGTACGCTGCGGCAACAGCTGGAGCAGGAAGGAGCATCTCTGGAAGAACTCTGTGACGGCGGCGTTATCCTGCTTGTAGAGATTCCCATGGATTGTGACGGACCGCAGAAAGGAGGCCGGGTATGACCCAGGTTTTAGTAGTGGAGGACTCCCGAATTACCCGAGACGCCATTGAACGTCAGATTGCCAGGTCGGGGGAATATACCCTGTATGTCTCCATAGAAAATGCGGCCAACGCAGAAATCGCCTGCCTCCGAGGGTGCGTGGATTTGATTTTGATGGACGTGTGCACCGCTGAGGAAGAATCCGGGCTAAAAGCCGCGGCAAAAATCAAGCAGTACAATCCCAAAATCAAAATTATCATTATGACCTCCATGCCCGAGCACTCCTTTATCCAGAAAGCGAAAGCCTGTGGCTGCGACGGCTTTTGGTATAAGGAATTTGGCAGTGATTCCCTGATAGAGGTCTGCGACCGGGTAATGGCGGGCGAGCAGGTCTACCCCCAGGACACACCCATAATTCGCATCGGGTGCAGCGACAGCCACGAATTTACCAGTCGGGAATTTGACATTATCCGGGAATTGGCGCAGGGCAGGAAATACGAAGAGATCGCGGCGGACTTGGATATTAAGCCGAACACCGTCAAGTACCACATCAAAAATATTTTGCAGAAAACGGGCTGCCTGAACACCCTGCAGCTTGTGGCCGAGGTAGTGGAAAAGCGGCTGGTCCTGCCGAAATATTAGGGCGCTGCCTGAGATTTTCCGGGAGATTCCTGCGTGTGGGAGTCGCTTCCCCAAGAGACCGCAGCCCTTCCCGGAACGGTCCCAGCGTGCGGATGTCAAAATATATAGGGCAATACCGCGTAATTGGATAAGAGCGATTTGTAAGCAAATTTTGTGTGCTGATTAGGCGCGGTTTTGCAGCAATACTTGCCGTATTGCAAGAAATCCGGGCGACATCAGGGCGCAGAATTTCCACAAAGCGCCGCAGCTTTAATTGTGCGGTGTTGCCATAGATTATTTTTGAAAGAACCCTCCGAAACTGGCCAAAACGCCTTGTTCAGCTTGTAGTATGGGTAGAGGGGGAAATACGGGGATGCGAAGTAGTCAGCAAGCACAGCAAGCGAGTACCCGCTTGCGGATTTTGCGCTGTTCAGGTCCCTTGCCCGAACAGTCAAAATTGCTTGCTGGGATATCCCAGACCCTTAATGAGAAACGGAGGCTGCCCATGGCGAACCGAAAGCGGAACATTCAGATAAAGTTCTATGTGACGGAGGAGGAAAAACGGCTCATAGATGAAAAGATGGCGCAGCTCCCCACACGGCGGTACGGGGCGTATCTGCGGAAGATGGCGATAGACGGGTATATCATCCAGCTTGACACCACGGATATCAAGCGGATGAACGCCGCCCTGTCCGCCATCGGCCGGAACATCAACCAGATCGCCAAGCGGATC
>Ga0129311_1002205_pt1 | contig 12213 bp, 8 predicted proteins | sample Go1ome_FD_94435 | JGI IMG/M metagenome (GOLD analysis project Ga0129311, IMG submission 94435) | Western lowland gorrila individual fecal microbial communities from Wisconsin, USA - Go1022B metagenome | ecosystem: Host-associated > Mammals > Digestive system > Large intestine > Fecal | place... | reverse complement strand
GTTTTCAAACTGGCTTGTAAACTCCGGCTCGCCGCAGCGCATACCCATACCGGCGGTTTCGTGGAGCTCGGTGAAATGGATGCCGGTAACGGTGCCGTCGGGCAGGATGCCCACCACCAGGGTCAGGCCGCCGTCATAGGACTGGCTGTTGTGCACCGCAATGGCGTAGCCCAGGGTCTGGCCGCTGCCGTCCAGCCCGGCCAGTACCTTCTGAATCTGGGTGGTGCCCGCCGTCTCCTGGGGGGGCTCCAGGCTCCGGAAGGACTCCGCCTGGGGAATCACGGCGCAGTAGGCCGCCTGGTTGGCCTGCTCATTATTCTGGGCGATGCGCTCCGAGGTGGTGACATACACGCCGCTGAGCACCGCCCCGGCAATCAGGGTGATGACCAGCAGAATGCTCACCGGCTTGGGGATGGCCTTCTTGAACTCCTTGGGAATCCGGAAGCCATAGGGCACGGGGATGAACAGCTCGTCAATCAGGTTGCCGAAGAGGTTGGCCAGCAGCACCGCATAGGTGGTGGAGTCGGCGGCGTTGCCCTTCACCCGGAACAGGCCGATGAGCACGCCGGTGAGAGCGCCGTAGAGCAGCTGCCCCTTGGTGGTGGAGGGGCCGGTAACCGGGTCGGTGGCCATGAAGAAGGCCGCCATCAGCAGTCCGCCCCCCAGCAGCTGGGGCACCAGATACGCCGGGTCCAGCCCATGGCCCCCGAACAGGGCCAGGAAGGCCGCCGCAGAGCCGATGGTGGCGGTGGGAATCTCCCAGGTGATGCCCCGGGAGAGCAGCAGGTAAATGCCGCCGGCCAAAAGCCCCAGGGCAGAGCTGCCGATAACGCCGCTGGTATTGCCCAGGGCCATGGCCACCACGTCCACACTGTGCCCCGCCGCAGCCTCCGCCAGGGGAGTGGCGGCGGACACCCCGTCCAGGGTATAGCCGGTCATGGAAGCGCCGAAGGAAATCAGCAGGAAGCTCCGCCCGGCCAGGGCGGGATTCATAATATTGTGGCCCAGGCCGCCAAAGAGGCATTTCACCACCAGGATGGCAAACACCGCTCCCAGCACCGGCACATACACCGGCACCTGGGCGGGGAGGGTCAGGGCCAGCAGCAGGCCGGTAACCACGGCACTGGCATCGCCGATGGTATTGCCCCGCTTGGTGGCAAGGTTAAACAGATACTCCGTCACCACCGCAGCGGCAATGGACACCAGCATAACAAACCCGGCATACCAGCCGTGGGCCCATATGCCCAGCACCGCCGTGGGCAGCAGCGCCAGCAGCACATCCCGCATCACGGTTTTGGTGGAGAGGCTGCCCCGGTCATGGGGGGCGCTGGAAAGATGCAGCAATTCACGCATTGGCCTACCCTCCTTACTTCTTCTTGGCCGCCATGATTTCGGCCTTGGTCACCTTGAACAGCTGCATCAGGGGCCGCTTGGCGGGGCAGATGTAGCTGCAGCAGCCGCAGGCGATGCACTCCAGGCCAAACAGGCGCTTTTCGTAGCGCTCGTAATCCCGGCGCTGGGCGGCCACCTGCATCAGCTGGGGGGACAGGCCCAGGGGGCACACCCGGTTGCACCGGCCGCAGCGCAGGCAGGCAGTAACCGGTTCCTCGGCCACGGGATCCACCGGCAGGGCGGTGATGGCATTGTTGTTCTTGCACACCGGCACATCCAAGCCGGACAGGGCAATGCCCATCATGGGGCCGCCGGAGAGAATCTTCTCCGGCTCCAGGCCCTCCTTCCAGCCGCCGCAGGCATCCACCAGCTCCTGGGAGCCGGTGCCGATTTTCACCCAGAAATTCCCCGGGTTTTCCACGCTGTCCCCGGATACGGTGACACCCCGCTCCATCAGCGGCTCGTTGAAGCACACCGCCCGGTAAACGGCCCGGACGGTGGCCACATTGTCCACCACGCACCCGGCATCCGCCGGGAGCATTCCCAGCCGCAGGTGGCGGCCCGCCACCACGCTGATCAGGGCCCGCTCGCCCCCCTGGGGGTATTTGGTTTTCAGGGGGAGCACCGAAATTTTCTCGTGGCCCCGGCAGGCATTTTCCATGGCGGCAATGGCCTGGGGCTTGTTGTTCTCAATGCACACCACCCCCCGGGCCTGGGGGAAGAGCCGCAGGAGGATTTCCAGCCCTTCCACAATCTCCGCCGGGTGGCTGCGCATCAGCTGGTCGTCACAGGTGATGTAGGGCTCGCACTCGGCGCCGTTGGCGATGACGTAGCGAATCTTCTCCGGCTCCTTCACCGTCAGCTTTACATGGGTGGGGAAGCCTGCGCCGCCCATGCCCACGATGCCCGCATTCTTCACCCGGTCCAGAATCTCCTGATTGCTCAGGCGCTTATAGTCCGTGGGCTGGCCGATGCCCTCGGCCAGGGTATCCTTCCCGTCCGGGACAATCACAATGGCCTGGGCCATGCCCCCGGCGGCGGTGGGCCGGGGCTCCACGGCCTTCACCGTGCCGGAAACGGAGCTGACGATGTTGGCGGAGACAAAGCCGCTGGCCTGGGCGATCCGCTGCCCGGCCAACACATAGTCCCCCTTGGCCACCACCGGCTCCGCCGGCTTGCCGATATGCTGGTTGGTCAGGAATACCAGCTCCCCCTCCGGCCTCAGCGGGAAAAAGGGCTTACCGGCGGTAAGCTCCTTGCGCTGCTCCGGATGGACACCCCCCCGGAATGTAAGATCTCCCATAGACACCTCTCCTTTGCTGTTCCATGGGGCGGCGCTGCCTGAAAAACGCTGCTCCAATGTCAATTCTAGTTGTATTATAGCAGGTTGCGGGCAAATAGCAAGGTGAAAAACGGAATTTTTTCGGTACAATAATCAATAAAAGTGTACTGATTCCTGTTAAATAAGTAATATTTTATCGAAAAATCAATTTTCGCCCGAAATGTCCGTTCCGGGAAATTCGCCCCCAGCCAATTTTACAGAACCAAAACCCAGCCCTTTTAGCACAATTACCAAGAAAGACCAATTTTTTCAGAAAACCTATGGGCACATTCACGAAGCCGTAAAAAGCCCCCGCAGCCTGGGCTGTGGGGGCGAAATATCATCGGGCGGCCAGTTTCAGAAATTTTTCCGGGCTCAGAATCTCGTTGGTCAGGTAGGCTCCGTCCAGGAACAGGGCGTAGGTGGTGACCGGGGTGGGGGCGCTTTGGGCCTGTTCCCGGGTGGTGATGTGGATGGCCCGGAAGGGGATGTTATGCTCCCGGGCGGCCTGGGCCACCAGGGGGACATATTTGGCATTGAAGGGGCACTGGCTGGTATAGTACAGCACATAGCCGGGCTGCTCCACATGGGGGTGCCGGGCGCATTCCCGGAAGCCGGGGGGCGTTTCCCCCTGGGAAAAGGGCAGGTGCCAGAGCTGAACGCCGTTGTCCGCCCGGTCGCAGGGGGAGAAGCCCCGGTGGGCCAGGAATCCCGGGTCGGCCAGGAAGGGCTTCTTCTTTGGGGCGCTGAGGATGCACAGGCCCCGCTTTCCCTTTTTCCGGCTGTCCTCCACGCAGGCATCCAGCAGGTCGCCGGAATAGCCCTTTCCCTTGAGGGAGCCGGAGACCCATAGGCAGTCGATGTACATATACCCCGGGGCCTGGATGGGCACCCAGGCCATCTCCGCCGGTATGTACTCGATGAAGCATTTGCCCCGCTGGGTCGCCTTCCGGAACACCAGGCCCTCCTCCAGCCGCTGGGCCAGCCACGCCTTTTTGGAGACCACCTGGGCATCCCCCTCCCGGGAGATGGCGCAGCAGATATGCTCCTTGTCCAGATTCTCCCGGGTCAGTGTGATGTATTCCATAATAAACACCTCCGTAAATTCCCCGCTGCCGGGGCAAGGGGGAAGCCTTACACGGTTTCCACCTTGATGGTATTGGTATTGCCGGTCTTTCCGTTGATGGGGCCGCCGGTGAGAACCACCCGGTCCCCCTTCTCCAGGTGCAGCACCCGCTTGGCACTGGCCATGGCGTGGAAGAACATCACGTCCTGGGAGTTGAACTCCTCTGCCAGCACCGGGGTGACACCCCAGCTCAGGGACAGGCGGCGGAAAATCCGCTCATCGGTGGTCATGCCGATGATGTCCACCGGGCAGCGGAAGCGGCTGACCATCCGGGCGGTGGTGCCGGAGACGGAGCAGACCACAATGCCCTTGGCCTCCACGTCAATGGCCATGGCGCACACCGCATGGGAGACGGCATCCAGGGTGTTGCGGATGTGGAAATCCGCCTTGTAGAAGCGCTTGTTGTAGCTGGTGTGCTGCTCGGTGAACTGGCAGATATCCGCCATGGTCTTCACCGCCTCCACCGGGTATTTCCCGGCGGCGGACTCCCCGGAGAGCATCACGGCGCTGTTGCCGTCGTACACGGCGTTGGCCACGTCGGAAATCTCCGCCCGGGTGGGCCGGGGATTGTGAATCATGGATTCCAGCATTTCGGTGGCGGTGATAACCCGCTTGCCCAGCATCCGGCAGGTGGAGGTCAGCCGCTTCTGGATGGCGGGAACCTCCACAAAGGGAATCTCCACCCCCAGGTCGCCCCGGGCAATCATCACGCCGTCGGCAATCTGGCAGATTTCCTCCACATTGTCCACACCCGCCCGGTTCTCAATCTTGGCAATCAGCTCGATATCCTCGCCGCCGTTTTCCACCAGGAAATTTTTCAGCTGCTCCATATCGCTTTTGGTGGAGACGAAGGAGGCCGCCACAAAGTCCACCTGGTTCTGGATGCCGAAGAGCAAATCCTGCTTGTCCTGCTCGCTGAGGTAGGGGCCGGACATCACCTTATTGGGGAAGCTCATGCTCTTCCGGTTGGACAGCTCGCCCCCCACCAGCACCCGGGTTACCACGTCGCCGCCCCGGATTTCGGTGACCTGGCAGACCACCAGGCCGTTGTTCACCAGCACATGGTCACCCACGGACAGATTCTCCGCCAGCTTCTTATAGTTGACGCTGACCCGGGTCTGGTCTCCCTCCACCTCGTCGGCGGTGAAGGTGAAGGTATCCCCCTCGTTCAGGGTGATTTTTCCATCCCGAAAGGTGCGGATGCGGTACTCCGGGCCCTTGGTGTCCAGCATAATGGCAATGGGCAGCCCCAGCTCCTGGCGCACCTGCTTGATCAGGTCAATCTTCTCCTGCTGCTCCGGGTAGGTGCCGTGGGAGAAATTCAGCCGGGCCACGTTCATACCCGCCTGGCACATGGCGGTGAGGGTCTGCTTGTTCTGGGAGGCGGGGCCGATGGTGCATATGATTTTTGTCTTGCGCATAAAACAAAAACTCCTTTCCTATCCTGGTGGAGGACTGCCGGGGAGGCGGCAGCCCGAGCTTTTCGGTTTTGCTTATCATAGCAGGATTTTGGAAAAAATACAATCATTTTCCCCGGCCCGGCCCCCGATTTCTCCCGGCCGGGCCTGGGGATTTTTATGCAATATATACAAACGAAAAAGATTGCTTCTTTTCCGGATTTTAACGGAAAGTTAACAATTACAGCAGCGTTTTTTGCATATAATACAATGGATTTGATATTTGGCCAATGAATATGATATTCGTTTTTGACATCATTTGCTATACTGTGGCCGCAAACAAACCAAACCCCTATGGAGGATATCGCAATGAAAAAGTTTTTGAAAAGCAAGCAGACCGCAGGCAGCCGGAACGCTGCCCAGACCCGGCAGGACGCCGCCAAGGTGCGCTGCTATGTGTGCATCAACGGCGTGGTGATGCCGGTTCTTTGATTCCCTGCTTTTCCGCAGCCCAGCGGCTGCGGTATTGCCTGGGGGTCAGCCCGGTGGCCTTCCGGAACACGCTGATAAAGTGGCTCTGGGAGCAAAAGGCCAAAAAGCTGGCAATTTCAGAGCAGTCGTAGTCGGTGTAGCGGAGCATTCCCTCCGCCGCCTGTACCCGCCGCTGCCGGATATAATCGGAGACCGCTTTGCCGGTCTCCTTTTTGAATAATACGGACAGATAATTCTGGTTCATCCCCACATATTTTGCCAAATCCGAAACATGGATCGGCTCGTGGAGGTAGGTATCGATATAGTCCAGGCATTCCCGCACCGGCCGGGCGCAGTCCCGGCGGCGGCGGGCGGTGGTCATCTCCTTCAGGTAGAAGCCCAGCATCTCCCGGTGCAGGGCAATGACCTGCTGGGATGTGGTGAGGGTATCCATCTTCTGGATGTACAGGTCGCTGATGTTGAAGGCCCGCTCCTGGTCCAGCCCGCCCTCCATGCAGCTGCGGCAGCACAATGTAGCACTTGCCACAAACAGATACTTGTAATTCCGCAGGGCATCCCCGGACAGCCGCCCCTGAAGCCGGGCCTGGAAGGCCTGATCCCCCAGCTCCACCGCCCGGGGGTCGGCATTGCGCAGCAGCTCAAACTGTTCCAGCTCCCGCCCCCGGCTCATGTGGCGGAAATGATTCTCCCGGTTGATAAACTCCAGATAAAACAGCTGCCCCTCGTCAATTTCAAAATCAGACATAGCCCTTCCCTCCCCCAAAAGCGGCTTTTTCTTTAATAGTAACCCAACTCCCCCATTTTTTCAATGGGGGATGGTTTTTCCCCGGCGGCAAATATAGCGTGCAAGGAGCAGACCCGCCGGAAAGCCCTCCGGCGGGCAGGTGATTGGCGTATGCGGGTAAAAAAGCCGCCCGGCAGCGGCTTCCAGGGGGAGCGCTTCCGGGCGGTGGGGAAATATTATTTGACGGTCTTTTCCCGCCACTTCTGGTTGCCGGTGGCGGTGAACTGGTTGCGCAGGGTGACGGAGCCGTCGTCGTTCAGGACGAACCAGAGCATATCGTTGTCCACAGGCCGCAGACCGCCGGTGGCCTGGGTCTCCAGAACCTTCAGGGCCATTTCGTATGTATGCTCGCTGTAGGCGGCACTTTCCATATAGCCCTGCCACTGGTTGGGGCGCTCAATCTCATCCTGCAGGCTCTGGCCGTAGCCGTTGCTCCGGTCTTCGCTGCGGTTTACAGCCACCCACATAATGACGGTTTTCACATTGTCGGACCGGCCGCCGCCTACGCTGTCGGCCAGCCGGGCCAGGGCCGCCGCATCCGCATTCACCGGCGGGGCGGTGGGGGCCTCGGTAGCCTCCTGGGTCTCGGTAACCTCCGGCTCGGTGGGCAGCGGCGCCTCTACCTGGGCCTTCCCGCCCCCACGGGGCAGGGACAGGGCCAGAATCAGCACCAGCAGAATCACCGACCAACAAAGCCGGATATCAAAATACCAGCGCACATCCTCCCCCAGGTGGGCAAAATAATTGCGCAGAAACCCGGGCATGGGGATGGCCTGCTTCTTCGGCTTGCGCCTGCGCCGGGGCTCCATCTTCCTCTCTTCCTTCGGCGTCTGTTCCATAATACTGTCTCCTTCTGTGCCAAAAAATCAAGAATAGGAAATTCTTCCCTTCCATTATAGCCCCGCAGATGGTGGAAGACTGTCGAAATCGGGAAAAGAAAAACTTTTTCTCCCAAAATTCCCACCTCTGCCCCTGGGGAAGCACCGCCCCGGGCTATCTGTCAGTATTATTATAACATATAGCCACGAAAAAGTCAATTTTTTCCTGTTTTCCGGTAATTATGTCAACTTTTTTGTGAGAATTATGTAAACATTTCCCCCATCCCCCCGGTTGAATGGGGACGTTCCCCGGCTCCCTCTCTGAGGGAGCTGGCAGCCCGAAGGGCTGACTGAGGGAGTGTCGTCCGATGGTTGCTTTGTGCCGATGGTTATACGCAAGCCATCATGGGCTCTGAAATTTTTGAGCTTTTACGTTCATCGAAGTACACTCCCTCAGTCTCGCATTCGCTCGACAGCTCCCTCAGAGAGGGAGCCGGGAACGCCAATCATCCAGCCGGGTGCCGTTCAACGTACCACCCGGAAACCGGAAGGTTGCGGGCGATTTTCATCGCCCCTACGAAGGCTTAGAAATTTTTACATTTCACCATTCATCGGGGAACGTTTCCATGCATCGGAGGGGCGGAAAAAATTTAACTTTCCCTCTTTACAATTCTTTCCAGATAATGTATAGTATCGTCGAACAGAGTAGGAAACCCTGCGTGAAGTGCTGCTGGAATGGGGAGTTGTATGGCAGACGAAGGACCAAAAGTCCGCGATAGCGTTTCCGCACCCGCTGCGCCATAAAAGGGGTTTCCTCCTTTATGTAGCAACGACACTCGGTTGAGCGAACGGCACGGTTAGTTATCCCTGTCCGGCTCTCGGGTATGCCAGAATACTGTTGATATGCTCCCCAGTGGCAGTGCGCCGCTGGGGCTTTTTATTTCGGTATTCCCGGGGCTGTCCCGCTGTCCGATGCCCAACGCTCCTACATCAAAAGGAGGAATTTTTATGTCCCAAATCAAGTCCAAAACACTCTACCCCCACCCCTTCTCCAAGGCCTACTGGAAGGATGCCGCCCTGGAGCTGAAGGACACCCACATGCTGGTCTTCGCAGCGCTGATGATTGCCCTGCGGCTGGTGATGAAGCAGGTGTTCATTCCCATTACTCCCTTCCTGCAAATCAACACTGCCTTCTTCGTCAATGCCCTGGGGGCCATGGTCTTCGGGCCGGTGTATGCCATCATCTGCGCCGCCGTCACCGATGTGCTGGGCTACCTTATCCGGCCGGACGGCGTGTATTTCGTTCCCTTCATCCTGACGGAAATCGGCGGCTCTCTGGTGTTCGCCCTGTTCCTGTACCGGGCCAAGGTCACCACCACCCGGGTGATGTTCAGCCGGTTTACCATCAGCCTGGCCGTTAACGTGCTGTTGCAGACCCCCATTATGATGTGGTACTATGCCCTGTATATGGGCGGCAAGCAGTACACCTTCGCCATGGCCGTGCCCGGAATGGTGAAGAATATTCTGATGTTCCCCATTGAGTCCGTGCTGCTGACCCTGTTCCTGGGGGTGATGCTGCCCATCACCTGCCGCCTGGGGCTTACCTATACCGGCTCGGATGCCAAGCAGAGCCTGAAATTCACCAAGAAGCAGATTGTCACCCTGGTGCTGCTGTTCCTGGTGGGCGTGGGCTGCGTGTTCGGCTACCTGACCTATTACTACAACACCACCAACCTGATTACCAAGTCCCAGGGCACCGAACGCTACGATGCCAACACCGCCGTAGCCCAGGCCGTGGCAGACAACACCCAGGGGCTGGAGGGGGAGACGGTGATTGCCATTGTCACCAAGTCCAATAAGCAGTTCCTCAGCCACGAGATGCACTACACCGCCATCTGCTACACCGTAAACCAGGAGGCGCTGGAGGCCTACGAAATCAAGGACTGCACCGACAACGCCCAGAAGATTGAGGCCATCCGTGCCATGTCCAAGACCCCTGCCGGAAAGGCCGCCGATGCCGGTGCCCTGACCCAGATCGGCACCGCCACCCTGACCATCAACGACAAAACCGGCCAGGTCCTCAGCTGCACCCTGACCCCCGCCAACTGAATTGTAACGCCCGCCGGAAAACATCCGGCGGGCGATTCTTATTGGGGGGTTGAAAAAACGCATTTCGTAGGGGCGATGAAAATCGCCCGTAATCTTGCGGTTTTTGGGCGGCGGGTTGAATGGTGCAAGCCCTCCCGGCTCCCTCTCTGAGGGAGCTGCTGAGCGCAGCGAAGCTGAGGGAGTGTACTTCGATGAATGGTAAAAACCAAAACCTTTTGAGTTGCGTAGGGGCGATGAAAATCGCCCGTAACCTTGCGGTTTAGCGAGCACCCGGTTGAATGGCACAGCCCATTCCCGGCTCCCTCTCTGAGGGAGCTGTCAGCCCGCAAGGGCTGACTGAGGGAGTGTAGTACGATGAACGTAACCGCTCAAAAATTTCAGAGTTTATAATGAGCGGTGAGTAAACCATTGGCCCGGTAGAACCATCGGACGACACTCCCTCAGTCTCGCTTCGCTCGACAGCTCCCTCAGGGAGGGAGCCGGGGTGGGGTGCGTACCATTCATCGGGGTGCTCGCTAAAATCCGGGGGTGCGGGCGACTTTCGTCGCCCCTACGAAGGCTCTGATTTTTTGCATTTTACCGTAAATGGGACAGCTCCCTCGGGGGGGAGGGAGCTGTTGGGGGTTATTCGATTCGGATGGTTAGGATTTCGTAGGGGTGGATGGTGCAGGGGATTTGGCCGTTGGTTACGGTGAGGGGGTGCTGGGGTTCTTCCAGGAGGTTGGTGACGCTGGCCTGGGTGGTGGTGGGGGGGACGGTGAGGGTGAATTTGGTGCGGGCGTTTTCGCACTCGTACAGGCGCAGGATGGTGCCCTGGCCGTCTTCGGCCTGCTTCACGGTTTCCAGAATCACGTTGCTCTTATCCACGGCGGCATAGCTGTAGGTCTTCCCCGGGGTGCCTGCGGGGAGGACGTAGGCGGGCTGGTTCAGCTTGTAGCTTTCCTGGACGGTGCCGGCCTGCTTCCAGGTCTCGCCGTGGGGGTACAGGGCGTAGGTGAACCGGTGGGTCTCCACGTCGGCGTTGGGGTTGGGCTCCACGCCGCTCTTGATCAGGGTCAGGGCCACCACCCCCTCCAGGACGCTATGGCCGTACTTGCAGTCGTTGAGCAGGCTGACACCGTAGTGACCCTCGGAGTAGTCCATCCACTTCTGGCCGCAGCTTTCGAAGCGGGCCTTGTCCCAGCTGGTATTGGTGTGGACCTTCCGGGTGACGTTGCCGAACTGGACATCGAAGGTGGCCTCGTCGGTGTGGATATCCAGGGGGAACTCCGCCTTCAGCAGGTGCTGGTGGAGCTTCCAGTCCACCACCGTCTCGAAGTCGATGCGCCGGGTGTTGGCGTAGAAGTGAATCCGCTGGCGCAGGGTGCAGCCGCAGAAGCCATAGCACAGCTCCAGGGTGGTCTGCACCGGGCCGTCCTCGGTCCAGGCCAGGGAGTGCAAATCCTCTACATCGTAGTGCTTCTCGGTGTAGTAGCGGTCGATATCCCAGTTGTCATAGTAGATAGGTTTATCCTCGTAGACCCGCAGGAGGTTGCCCAGGGTGCCGGGCTTCATCAGCTCCCGGTCATGCTCCTTGTCCAACAGGGAGGCGAAGCGGCCCTTGCTGTCCAGGGTGACGGAGTAATAGGGGGTCTCCAGATGGAAATCGTCCCGGCGCAGGAAGGGGGAGGGCGCCTGACCCTCTGCCCGGCGCAGGGTGACATACCCCTTGGCAGGGAGGTTTTCCAGATAGGCCACGGCTCCCGCCGCCGTCTGCTGGACAGGGTAGCGACGGCCCGCTCCGTCCTCCAGCGCCTGGGCCGAAAGCTGCCCAGGTGCACCACGTCGCTGCGGGCAAAGCCCAGGGTATTGAACACGGTGACCCCGTCACCGGCTCCGGCCAGTGCTTCCAGCCGGGCCTGAATCAGGCCGCTGACCTCCTGCTCCAGGGCGGCGTACTCCTGCTTGGTTACGTCGTACACCTCGGCAATGGAGCTGCCGGGGAGGATGTCGTGGAACTGGTTCAGCAGAATCACATCCCGCCACAGCCGGGTATCTGCCTGGGCGGGGTAGTCCCCGGACAGCACACCCAGGGTCTCCAAATCCATCATGGCCAGCTCGCTCTTGCGGTTGCCCCGCTTGTTCCGGGCCATGGAGGTATAGGTGCCCCGGTGGTACTCGAAGTAGAATTCCCCCTCCCAGGTTTCCAGACGGCGGTTGTCCTTCACCCGCTGGTTCAGCTGGTCGAAATAGGTTCTGGCGGTTTCCTGGCGCACCTTGGGGATGCCCCGGATGCCCTGCTCCATCCGCTGGGAGGTTTCCAGCATCTGCCGGGTGGGGCCGCCGCCGCCGTCGCCGTAGCCGTAGGAGATGAGGATATCGTTGTTGATTTCCTTATTCTGGTAGCGCTCCCAGCCGCCCATGATGGCATCCGGGTGGAGCATACCGTTGTAGGTGGTGAAGAAGCTCTCCTTGGGGTTCTGGCCCACCCCCAGGGTGGTAATCAGGTGGGTCAGCACCTCGCTGCCGTCAATGCCCCGCCAGAGAAAGGTATCGTTGGGAATCCGGTTGATCTGGTTCCAGGCCAGCTTGGTGGTCATGAAATAGTCCACCCCGGATTTCTTCATAATCTGGGGCAGGGCACCGGAGTAGCCGAAGACGTCGGGCAGCCACAGAATCTTGCTGTCCTGGCCGAATTCCTCCCGGAAGAACCGCTTGCCGTAGAGGAACTGCCGCACCAGGGACTCCCCGGAGGTCAGGTTGCAGTCCGCCTCCAGCCACATGCCGCCCTCGGT
>Ga0129311_1002203_pt1 | contig 12233 bp, 19 predicted proteins | sample Go1ome_FD_94435 | JGI IMG/M metagenome (GOLD analysis project Ga0129311, IMG submission 94435) | Western lowland gorrila individual fecal microbial communities from Wisconsin, USA - Go1022B metagenome | ecosystem: Host-associated > Mammals > Digestive system > Large intestine > Fecal | place... | reverse complement strand
TATTTCAAAGGGTTTCATTGCCCTGTGGGCAATGAAACCGCAGATTTTCGGAGATTTGTCAATAGATATTTTGTGAACGAATGCGAAATATATTTTGAATGTTGGCTTAATGGCATTGCTCTATATACCTAATGAGAAATTTGCGTTTTCGGGAAAGATTTTCACGATTTTTTTGCTGTCGAAAAGAAAAATCGTCAATGTAAACAAATCTTAGTTCATCTTTTCGTGCAAATCGTAATATTCTCTTAGCTTTACTTTGGCAAGTCCGATTCTGTACCTGATTTTATCTACGCTCATAGCATGAACCTCTGCTAAAGCAGCCAATGTCACCTTATCCTGGGCAAAGAAGTATTCGATCACAAGGACATACAGCTCAGGATATTCTATTTTCAGAAGCTGTAATGCTTTCGGCAGATACTCAAGTCTTTTGTGGTGCAGGCGTTCTTTCTCCTGTTCAAGTTCATACATAGGGAGTGAGGCAGGATCAGGGAAAAACTCAGCCACTTCATAAAAATCCAATGTCTGCACCCGATTCCTATACTCCCTGACGTTCTGGTTATATTCTTGTATCAGAAGCCTGTTATACTCATTTTCTATGGATGCAGGAACATCATCACCGAAGTGTTTGTAGAAGAACTTATTCATTACCGCTTGCCCTCCGTTTCAGAGGTGAGCTTTGTAAGCGGTCTTTCCTTGTTAGCGATCAGGCGATCATTGCAAAATGCCACAGTCAGACTATCATCATAATAGCAGCCGTCAAGATATTCTCTTATGATATAGCTCCTGACAGTATGCTCGACTATACCGTCACGCAGATGATGCCGCAGTCTTCCGAGCAAATATCTCTGCTTTACGGGTTTGAGCCTGAGCGCTATGCATATCGCACACAGATAATCTTCCTGATACCGTGCAGTTCCATTGCAATAACGGGTGATTGTGGCTTTGGGGATTCCGGTAAGCCGAGACAGCTTGTTCGTGCCGATCTTAGCTTCCTCCATATATCGGGATATTACAATCGGCAATGTGTCTTTCAACTGATCTGCGTATTTTGTTGTTCCAAAGACTTCAAGCTCGTATCTTGCCAGTTCTTCACTTTCGGTGTCCGGTATTTCCTGTCGAACTTTGTATGTATACTCCATAAAACATCTCCGTCCTTTCCTGCCGGACGGAAATGTACAAATGAACACAGTACGACTGTCATTCGGCATAAACCGTCCGACAACCAAACATCACTCGTTCATTTGATTGAATCCTATTCAGTTTCCATACAGTGATCGAGTAACCCCTTGCGCAATAGGTTCACTATATGGACTGCACACCCTTGAACGTGCATACTACCATTATGAACCATAACGCGCGAAAAAGCAAGATATAGCGTCGTTTCAAGTGTTTCAGTACTGAAACACCCTGATTTTTGAAAACCGCCAATTTTCCAGAGGTTTTGAGCTTTTTTCCTTTTTCGTTCATCTGAACGATTATACTCCTAAAAGCACTGTATCTACGATGAAAAAATGCAATCGGAATGCAACTGCAAGTGTTTCGCACATCACATATCTTTCATCTATCTATCACAATACACACACAAGAAAAGGCGGCCTGTTACTGCACAGACCGCCCTTATGCCGTTGAAGCCGCATACTACTTCTCAATTTTTGTAACAGCATAGATAATCCGCAAGGCAATCAATGCAGAGCGAGATCTATTATCATTGTCCAGTACACGTTTACCACCTCCCATAGACTTAGTATCTTTCGACCTGTCTGTATGGAACTGTCAATGATCGTACAAAAACCGAGCTGTATGCTTGTCTATCCTAATTATACCAAATCAGTTCGACAGAATTTCATGTTCTGAAAAGGTTTTGCCTAAAATTTTTATTATACCATTTCTGATAGACAAAATTTGTGCTTCTGCGGAATTTACCAAAAAGAAAAGAGCCATTGCTTATAGCAACAGCTCTGATAATCGCATTTATTTATAGTTTGTATTCCTTCACATATTCTTTCACATCAACACCGCTTTCCATGTATCTCAGCAGTATCTCCGCACAGGCATGACTATCGCTGTCTGCCTGGTGATGATCGAGAGCAATACCGTAGTGATCGCACATCACATTTAGGTTATGCTTCATATCCGGCAGAACACGCCTGCCGATCTGGACCGTACAAAGGTATTTTGCAGTCGGTTTCCAAGAGATACCGTAATCACGCAGACACGCGCGAAGAACGCTCATATCGAATACAGCATTATGGGCAACGAGGATACCCTTGCTCATAATAGGCTCAATCTTCTTCCACAGCTCTGCAAAGTTCGGAGCGCCCTTGACCTTATCCGCATCTATGCCAGTGAGCTGAGTGTTGAAGTAGTCGAAGTGAGTTTCAGGATCAACGAGAGAAAAATAGTTCGCCACGATCTTGTTATCCTTGATTGCAGATATGCCTATCGCACTCATACGGTCATTTGCCCTGTTGGGCGTTTCAACGTCAAAGACTATGTAGACTGCCATATCGTATCACTCCCAAGCAAAGCAGATTATAGGCTAATTATACCACACCGGAACGGAAAGGTCAATCGGCAGAAAAGAAAACAGCCGACATTGCTGCCGACTGCATTTCATTAAGCACCGATTCGCTCAAAGCTATTCAATACCTGTTTATCCGAGAACGATGACAGCTTGCCGTCAGCCCATTCTAAGAACACATTGTCCATCTCGTCTATGTAAATGATCGTTGCCGTAGAGCCGACAGGATAATCGCTGGTAATACTCGCTGTCATTTTGATCTTAGCCCCGACCGTGATTGCTTCCATCATAGTTATAACCTCCCGATTTTCACACTTGTTCTATTATACTACAATGGAATATGGGTGTCAAGGGACAGTTTTCATTTTATGGGGTTGCACAAGAGTTGCTTGTGAGTTGCAGAAAAAGCCGTCAAAAAGTTGTCACTCAGTAAACTCAGGGTATGCTCCGAGCATTTTCCTGACCTCACTCAGATAACCTTCTCTTACTCTCTCAGGTGATAGAAGCTCAAGACCGTCACCGTAGCTTAATGCCCAAAGGAAGAATCTGCGGTTGACACCGACATGAACTGTCATGATAACGCTCTCGTCCTTTTGAGAGTATGGGGAAATCGAAGCATAGTCACCGAAATGTTCAAGCATATCGTCAAGCAGAAACCGCTTTACCCTGAGCTTTACATATTCAAAGTATTCCGGCTCAAACATATCGGTCACAAAGCCCTCAGCCTTCTGTTCTCTCGGCAGACGTTTATGAGATACTTCGCCTCCCTCAATATACCTCATACGATCAACACGATAGATACGCCAACGCTCCTCAGCTTCATTATAGCATTTAAGGTAGATACGTTCCTTGAAGTAGATGACCTTAACAGGCAGGAGGTCACGCTTCTTCTTATAATACTTCATGCACTTGTCGGTATCATATTTGCCATACTCAAAATTGATTTTCCGGCGGTCAGCGATCAGACGATGTATCAGGTCTAAGTTCTCAAGAAGATCGAGCGACGGCGAACACCGTTCATTTAGCGTGATCCTGCTGATGAGCTGCCTGATTTCGGCATCGGAACACATACCCTCAAACTTCTTTATCAGCTTTTTCTTCTGAGTAGCTGTCAGGAACTTATTGATAGATACCGAATCAACAAGGAAACGTATCTCGTTAAAGGAGAATCCCTTGTCTATCAGAGCATAGTAAGCCGTGTTATGCTCACGGCTATATTTGACGATATGATTTCCTGCACTGGTTAGACGATCAAGGTCACGGCGTATGGTCACATCATTCACCCTTGTCAGGTTGCAGGCATGAGCAAGATGTTCCTGTATCTCCTTGATGGATACTGCCTTGTTCTCATCGGTATATCTTGACAGATAGTCGAGTATATAAATAATTCTTTCCTGGTCCACTGAAACCACCTCCGCATATAATCAAATGCCCCGTCCTGAATGTATGTCAGAACAGGGTGAATATCGACCGCAGACCTCGCTCCTCTGGATACACAGAGCGGCGAGGTTTCTTCATTATTATTTTATCATATCGAACGGAGTTCATCAATCAGATTCGGAATAAAGCATTACTATGTTCGGAAAGTAGTAGCATACGCCTTTATAATTGTAAACTTTCTGTGAACTTTTGCGTTTTTCTTTCCCGAAAATATCTTTTTCTTATTAGGTAAGTGAGGGGGCATTGCAGCCGAAGTCGCACAGCTCCAATTCCTCTGACGGAGAGAGGAAACTCAACAGAGCCGAAGGCTCATATTGACTTTGCCCCGACAGGGGCAAATCAAAGTTCGCAAGCACGGCATCTCCGCATTACAATTTTGAGAATTGAATACGGCGATGCACAGCTTGTCAGAGGGCTCTGCCCCTAAAACCCCGTAAAGAAAGGAGAGATAAAAATCGACAAATCAGAGAAGCATATTCGATATATGCAGATACGCTTAACGCAGGAGGAGTATGACGCTATCGAGAGAAAGTTCCGCAACAGCGGTCTGAGGTCACGGAGCGAGTTTGTCAGAGCGATGATCTTTGAGGGATATATCATTCATATCAGCGAGGACGAGCTGAAGAAACTCAACAGACTTATCAGCAATATCGCAAGCAACATCAATCAGGTAGCTGTCAGAGTAAACAGCACCAACCACATCTATGCAGAGGACATTGTTGAGATCAAGGAGGGGCAGGATAAGATTTGGCAACAACTAAGATTTTTCCAATCAAAGTTTCTGTCTCTGACGCATTAGCCTACATCGCTAACCCCGAAAAGACGGATATCGGCAGGCTCATTTTCACATCGGGTTGCAGCTATAATCCGAGACAGGCAAGCAGAGATTTTGAAGCAATCCGAGCTAAAGGAACGGGCTTGAATACTGTTCTTGCCCAGCACTTCACAATGTCATTCAAGCCTGGGGAGATCATGCCTGAAAGAGCATTGGAGATCGGCAAGGAGTTATGCCAGAAATATCTCAAGGGCGAATATCAGTATTATCTCGCAGTTCACACCGACAAAGATCATATTCATGTGCATTGCATTTTCAATAATGTGAGTATGTGGAACGGACGAACTTTCGAGACAAACGAGAACCGCAGATTTACGGAGAAAGACAGGTCATACTACAAGCTCCGTACACTTGCAGACGAGATATGCAAACGGCATCATCTTTCTGTTATTACACGTTCTGAACAGACCAAAGGTATGAGCCATTGGGAGTGGGACATGAACCGTCAGGGGCTATCGTGGAAAGCCAAGCTGAAATACACGATAGATCAGGTGGTAAAAGCAAGCGAGGACTTTGACGATTTTCTCAGGAAGTGTGCCGAGTACGGTGTGCTTGTCGAGTATAATCCCAATCACAAGATTGACCTGAAATTTATGATTGCAGAGCAGAAAGAACGCAATCCGAGAGCCAAGATGACACGCGCCCGAACACTCGGCTGGTTCTATGAGACACAGCAGATCAAAGACCGCATTGCTCAGTATCATGGAGTTATGATCTACACGCCGAGGACTAAGGTCAGAGTTATCACCAAGAAGCCACCAAACAAGTTTGTTCAGGACGCTATCGACCGTGGCAATATGAAGCTCGCCAGTATCGCAAAGAATGTGATTGCCGAGTATGGCGTAGAGCCTGAGCAGATATCTACTGCGGCCCTGTCGGAATACGCAAACAGCCGTCAGTTACTCTCCGAGCTGAACAACATGAATACCGAGATAGACGATCTGAAATACAAGCTCAAAGTTCTGCGGAAATACCGCAAGCTGAAAGTGTACGCCGAGGAGCTGAAAAAACTCAGCGGAAGTGCTGCGAGAAAGTACCGCCAAAATAACAGCGATGAGCTTTCCGAATACGGGCAAATCCGTTCTAAGGTATTGGAGCTTTACCCATCGGGACATATCCCGACCGTGGAGAATCTGGAGCAAAAAATAAACGCCCTTATACAAGAGCGTTCAGAGAAAGATTTGCAGTTTCGTGAAGCGGACAAGCGGGCGCGTGATCTTGCCGACGCACAGCGTACCATTGAGGAATATCTCAGGCAGGAACGCAACGAACAGCAGCAAGACCGTAAGCGTAAAAAGAATGGGGATTTGGAATAATTATTTGGATTTATGATACCTGATATAGAATCTATATGCTTCTTTCCAGTTGCGGAACTTTCTTCTATAGTATTCAAATACACTATGATTCCACCTGTCAGCATTGCAGTGAGAGGTATCAAACCATTTGCGCCGAAATTCATCTCGTGTGTATTTTTGCTCAATCCAAGCGTAGTCACTTATATTCCAAGAACAGTAATACTTCCTATACTATTTTCCGTTTGGAACATCAGTAGCTCTCCGTACAGCAGCAGATGCTTGTCTTTTACCAAATTTGCTGTTTTGCTCTTTGAAGTGAATTACTTTACTCTTTCGATACTTATAGCTTCTGCTCATAAGCCGACACCTCCATGAATAAACGTAATCAGCTATGATTTTTCTGGTATTCTTCCAAAGCCGTGAGTAACAGCTTGTTCACGCTCATACCCTGAGACTCTGCATAAGCCTTGATCTTCTCACGCTCTCCCTTCGGCACGTTGACACGGATATAATCGTAATGTCCCTTGAGGTATTCCGTGTTCGGAGCTGATTTCTTCCGCTTCTTACTTGCGGTACACTCCTTGCAATACTTCTGCACACCAGAGGTCACGATGTAGGTCTTACCGCAGATCGGACAAACCTGTTCGCTGCCGATCTTCACGGCATTGCCGGACTTCTTCTTCTCAGCGTATGCACGGTTACGGGCAGCCTGAGCTTTGTCACGGCAATAGATACAGTATTTTGCACGGGTATTGTTCGTTTCAAACTCCAAACCGCACATCTCACATTTATGCTTAAACAAGAGTATTCCCCCCTTAATTTCGGTCTTTCCTCTATTCTATCAAAAGTTGGGTGCAAAGTCAAGTATAATCCGAAATTTATACAAATCACACTGGGGAAAATCCAAAATCGGGGTGCTGATTGCTGCGCTCCTACAAAGATTCCGAAATACAGAAAATTATACTTGACATTGGGTGTAAAGTCAAGTATAATAAAAGCACAACAGAAACACAGAAACCCGAAACCACGAAAGGAAGGTAAATCCTATGTTAAACAAGTTCATGGTAGCCGGCAGACTGACTGCCGATCCCGAAATCCAGACCAAAGGCGAGAGCCGTCTTTGCAAGTTCACCATTGCCTGCGACCGCCCGAAGCGCAAGGGCGAGGAGAATCCTGAAACCGACTTCTTTACTTGTACCGCCTGGAACCGCAACGCAGATGTGATCGTTGATTGGTTCGGCAAGGGCGATATGGTGACACTCGTCGGAGCAGTCCACATCAACCGCTATGAAAAGGACGGTCAGAAGCGTTCTTCCACCGAGGTCAAAGTCGAGGAAATCCACTTCAACGGCGGTAAGAAGCGTGAGAACACCGCACCGACCGCCAACAGCTACGATAACCCCTACGCAGGAACAGAGGAAGAACCGCTGTTCTGAGCCATAATCACAAGGAGGATACGAAAATGGAAACTACTATCATTGCAATCAGCAATCAGAAAGGCGGTGTCGGCAAGTCCACCACCGCATATAACCTCGGAGCTTGCCTTGCTCTGAACCACGGAAAGAAGGTTCTGCTTGTGGACTTCGATCCGCAGGCAAACCTCTCCGAATACCTGAAATACGAGCCGAATGGCAACCCGACAATGACACAGCTTATCATGTCATTCTACGCAGGAACGCCCTTGACAGCGGAAACTGCTCAGAAGACGATTCGTCACAGCGATACAGCAGGAGTGGACTACATTCCCTCCGACATCAACCTCGCAAATGCGGAAACGCTCATGGTTACGATGATCTCTAAGGAGCATATTCTCCGCAGGATACTCACGGAAGACCTGATCGGAGGTTATGACTTCGTGCTGATCGACTGCCTGCCGTCCCTGGGTACGCTCCTTATCAATGCTCTTACCGCTGCGGACAGAGTGCTGATACCCGTACAGACACAGAAGTTCAGTATGGACGGCTTGCAGTCCCTTGAAGCTCTCACTCAGCTCGTCAAGGCAAATACCAACCCGAAACTGAATCTCATCGGTGTACTTCCGACAATGGTTGACCGCACAAAGGTCAGCAGGACGGCGATTGATACCCTCAACGAGAAGTACGGCGAAATGCTGTTCAGGACAAGCATCAGCAAGTCTATCGAAGCTGCCAAAAGCTCCGAAAACGGCACACCGCTTTGTCTCACAGGTCACAAGTTAGGTCAGGAATATGATGAATTGGCTCAGGAGGTGCTTTCAAGATGTTAAGTATGTCAGAACTCGCAATGAACCCCGAACGCAAGGTCACTACCGTATGCTACGGCAAGAAGCAGGAGTGGGACGACCGTGAAGAAGCTCAGGCTTATTTCCTTGAAGCGATGATGAACAGCGACGGCGCAGAGCATGACCGCTATTCGGGCATCTTCATCCAGCTTCAGAACGGACTGAGCTACTGCACCGATGAAGATGATGAGGAGGACGAGTGATGAAACCCTTTGATACCGACAAGATACCGTGGCTTTTCACTCCCCACGATGATGGCGAGCTGGACGAGTATTTCAGCTCAGACCACAGCAAAATCATAGCAGAGACTTCACGGGAAGTGATCGCAAGTCTTTCCGAGAGCCGTGACAGGCTCTCAGGAAAGCTCTGCTACACCTTCAATTACAATCAGCGCAGATACAGAAACACGCTCCTGCGGTTTGCGGATATGATCGTCCGCGCCGATGTGACAGTAAAGAAGCTGAAAAGCCGTATCATGGAGTTTGACATTGAGAACCGTGAGCTTCGCAAACAGCTTGTGGATATGGAAAGGAAGATGAAACGATGAATACACCGCAGTTTGACCTGAGTGCTATGCTCTCCACACCACAGCAGACCGCTGTTCAGCAGATTCCGTGCGATCAGCTCAAGCCGTATCACAACCACAAGTTTGAGCTGTACTCCGGCGAGAGACTTGAAGATATGGTAGCCAGCATCAAGGAAAATGGTGTGCTGTCTCCGATCATCGTTCAGCCGGACGGTGACGGATACGAAATTCTCATCGGTCATAACCGCTGGAATGCTTCTAAACTCGCAGGACTTCCGACTGTTCCGGCAATCATCAAGGCAGGACTCACCGAGGACGAAGCTGAAATGTACGTCATTGAGTCGAATGTTATGCAGAGAGGCTTTGAAAACCTCAGAATATCGGAACAGGCTGCCGCTGTTGCACTCAGACATAGCGAAATGTTTTCTCAGGGCAAGCGAAATGACATTCTCAGGGAGCTTGCACACCTTGAAAAACCGTCAGCCGAACCCGACAGCTCAACTTTGAACCCAGTGGGTTCAAAGTTAGACACGAGCGAGAGCATCGGCAAGGAGTATGGTGTCAGCAAAGGTTCAGTAGTAAGGCTTATTCGTATCAATAAGCTCATTGACGAGCTGAAAGCACTTGTGGACTGCGGAGAGCTTTCTATTCGTGCTGGCGTGGAGCTTTCTTTCCTGTCCGACGATACGCAGGCAGTTATTGCCGAATGTGCCGAGGATAGCAAGATCGACATGAAAACAGCCAAAATGCTTCGTGCTTCTGCCGACAGCGAGGGTAACATCGACCGTGATACCGTTCACAGCATCGTTTGCCACGAAGATACCGAAGCGAAGCCTAAGCCCAAGAGCGTGAAAATCAGCAATGATACCTATACCAAGTTTTTCAGCAAAGGCGAGAAACCGAAGGAAATCACCGAGACAATCGAAAAAGCTCTTGAATACTATTTCGGAAACATGGAGGAACAGTAATATGAAGAAGTTTATCACAGCGGTATTCTGCACCGCACTTTCACTCAGCTCAGGGCTTACGGCATACGCTGCCGAAGCTCTTGACCGTGACACCGTTGAGACTGCCATTTGGGAAGATCTCTGGAACGGCAAGGGCGATAACGGTCTTGATTATCCCGAAGCATCGTACAAGCATCACTTACTCGACAAGTGGCTTGACGAGAACTACGGCACAGGCGGGCTGGACTGGTCCGACACAGGCGAGATCAAGCACGAATACCGCCGTTATTACCGTGGTCTGATCGACGGCTGGGACTTTGAGGACGATAACAACGGCGGTTGGACTATCGACACCGAGGATAATCATTACAGCTTCACGCTCCTGAACGGCAACTGGCAGATGATCGACAAAAACGGCAATACCGTTGACAGCTTTCCGCCGTTCAGTACGCTGAAAGATACCGAACCCGAAGCGACAGGCGGATATGAGATACACGACGACGGAGAGGATTCACCGAGAGTGATCGGAGAGGTCACAGCACGAACGGAAACGGCTTCTGAGGGTGTTTCTTCCGCAGATGGTAACGATACCGCTGTTAGTCCGTCAGGCGGTTCTGAGAGCAATTATGAGGGTTCTGGCGTTAATTCTCTTGCGATCATTGCAGGAGTGGCAGCTCTCGCAGGAGTCGGCGGTGCAGGATACTACATCATGAAAAAGAGGAAGTGATTATTATGATTTTTCACAGCAAGCAAAAGGTAAACGGCGCACCTGCGTGGGAAGTCGATACCGATACGCAGACGGTACGCCACCGCAACCCCAAGACAGGCGAAACGGAGCGTTATGTGTTCCACACCGATCAAATCAGGTATTATCTGCACCACATTGAGGATAAGCGGCCCGATCTGTTACAGGAGATCGTGAACAAGGGCGAAATTTACAAGCACCTGGACGAACTTGATACTAAGGTCACGGACGCAGTAAACCGTCAGACCGACTTGCTTATGCAGTCGAGCCGTGACTATCAGGTTGCCGTTAAATCTGGCAATCTGAACGCTGTCGGCTCTATTGGCAATCTGCTCCGTATGCAGGCACAGCGAGCTGTTTATGATACCATGATCTATCTTTGGAGGGACGAATAATGTTTTGTGCGAACTGTTACAAAGAAATACCCGCAGGCAAGAGCTATTACAAGCATCGTGACACCAATCAGAGCTATTGCTCCCTGGACTGTTTGAATGACCACATGATCTACACTCACACGATCACCCTTGAAACGAGCGAGGGTGAAGAAAGCATCGAGGAACAGGACAATGACGAGTGAGGACTTCATCGAGGACTTGCGAAGAAACGGAGTAAAGCTCATAAAAAACGACGGTTCTCTTACCGAGATACCGCCGGACTTCCTGAAACGTGCTACCGAGCTTTGCAACGAACTCCGGTGCAGCTCGATCACCTATGATATTGTTGATCCGCAGGACGGAGAACATACAAAGCTGAGAGTGCTTGATTGTGGATATGCGGAATAATAAGAAACGGATAGCCGTCTGATGAGGACGGTTATCCGTGTTTGAGTATCAGATTATACTATATAACAACAGCTTTTCCCTCTGGGTAAGTATCTTCCCAAGCACAAGGAAAATAGCCATCACGGTATATTTGTAATAACGAGGTAAAGAAAACACCTTCATTAAGATGTTGTTCTATGTATGCCCATGATAAATCTCTTATAACCATATCAAGAAATTCATTATCAAGACCAGCTTCTTCGTATAAATCCTGTCTTTCTATGAACTGCTCCCACTTATTCCACAACAAGTCGCCTAATTCAGAAGTGATAATTGAAAAGCATTCATCAATCCAATTATCTCCCATTGCACTTTGAGCAGTTTTCTCTAAGTGTTGAGATTTAGGCTGCCATACTTTCAGATACTTATCATTCCAATCATCGTATGCTTCAAACAACGATTGAACAACAAGGTATTTATCGCTTGGGCAACCGCTTTTTGAGAACCACTCAATATCTTTTATTGACTTCAAAAACTCAGCTATATCCATAATCCTTTCACTCCTTAATAACCGTACAGCCTATTACACATAATTATACCAAACCACCACGAAAAAGTCAATTAGTAAGTCCTTTTTCACGCCCTTTTCATTGCAATATACCGCCATTTGTGCTATAATTAGGTTATAGAGGTGCGCCAGTTCGGTGCAGATAATACAGTTCGGTGAAATTCCGAATCTGGTAAAGCCCAGCAAGCAGCCGGTACACAGCCTTGAAGCCGGAGCCGTGAGGTGAGGTTTAAGCGTAGGCAGTGGAGTGCGAGAGCCGCAATGCGAAAGCGTGAAGCGATACAGCCCCGTAAGTAATAAAGAGCGGAAGCCGATACTTTCTCTATGGTCGCAGG
>Ga0129311_1002200_pt1 | contig 12239 bp, 11 predicted proteins | sample Go1ome_FD_94435 | JGI IMG/M metagenome (GOLD analysis project Ga0129311, IMG submission 94435) | Western lowland gorrila individual fecal microbial communities from Wisconsin, USA - Go1022B metagenome | ecosystem: Host-associated > Mammals > Digestive system > Large intestine > Fecal | place... | reverse complement strand
TAACAAAACAGCTCCCCGCCGAGGAGTTCGACACCCCGGAGCTGACCCGCCAGGAGTACGTCCGTATGCTCCAGACCGCCAAAATTCTGGAGGACGAGCGGGCCTACGTCCTGACCAAACTCTTCGCCACCACGGGGATCGCCGTGCTGGATTTACCGGCAGTGACGGTGGAGACGGTCCAGACCGGCCACGCCGTCCTGAAATCGGGCAAGAAGCTGGAGATCATCCGCTTCCCGGCCAGTCTGCAAGCGGACCTCTTGCGCTACGCCCGAGAGAACGGTCACCCCTCCGGCATGATTTTTACGAAAAAGGACGGCTCCGCCATCGCCAGAACTCAGGTCAGCTTGTTCATCCAAAAGCTGGCGCTGGAGGCGAAGGTGCCGGCCGAGAAAGGCAACATCCGCGCGCTGCGGCAGCTCTACAAGACGACAATTTCCGGCATCGAGGCAAACTTCGACCTTCTGGTGCGGCAGGCGTATGAGCGGCAGCTGGAGACGGAGCAGTTGAGCGTGGGGTGGGAGTAAATCCGACGCAGAAAGCCTGGCGGGCTTTCAAGAAAAATATATGGAATCAGGAAAGCATTTTATGAAAGCAAACGAACAGCCAAGTTTTAATTTCAAGCGCATCTGCGCCCTCTGCATTGCGGTGTATGTGGCGCTGGTCATTCTCCTTTATTTTCTCATGGGGCATCAGCTCCACTTCCGGGAGTCCCGGGGGGACATTGCTTTGCCTGTCGCCGAGTCCGGCACCGTGGAGCTGGCGCAGGGGGCGGTGATCGAGCAGACCTTCTCCATGGAGGTCCAGCGGCTGCAGGAGGTCAGCGTCCAGTGGGGGACCTACTACCGTCCCAACAGCGGCACGGCCACCATGGAGCTGTATAACCGGAATGACGGCTCGCTGATACTCTCCAAGACCTTCGATGTGTCCCAAATTCAGGAGGGCGGCTTGACCACCATGACGGCGGACGAGCCCATCGAGGGGCTATGCAACACACCTCTGCTGCTGCGGGTGTACGCCGACTCCGCCCCCGGTGCGGCGGCCTCGCCCCTGATGTCCATCAGCGGCGAAGCGGCCTTGAATGAGGACCTGAAAGAGGGGCAGACGCCCTTCTCCCTGACCATGAACGGCCAGCCCGCCGAGGGCGTTCTGTGCTTCTCGGTCACCGGCGAGGACTACATCTGGACCGGCCTGCACTACTGGGAGTTCACCACCGCCCTGGGTGCGGCTATCGGCCTGTATCTGCTGCTGGTCTACCGGAAGTGGACCCAGGGCAAGCACAGCGTTTTGGCCAACGCCCTGGTGGCGGTGCAGAAGTACCGGTTCCTCATCAAGCAGCTGGTGAACCGGGATTTTAAGGCCAAGTACAAGCGGTCTATTTTGGGCGTGTTCTGGAGTTTCCTGAATCCGCTGCTGAACATGCTGGTGCAGTATGTGGTGTTCTCCAATATGTTCAAGTTCGACATCCCCAATTTCCCGGTGTATCTGCTGTGCGGCAACGTGGTGTTCAGCTATTTTTCCGAGTCCTGCGGCATGGCCCTGACCTCCATTATCGGCAATGCAGGATTGATCACCAAGGTCTATGTGCCCAAGTACATTTACCCCCTGACCCGCATTATGTCCTCTATGGTGAATCTGCTGATCTCGCTGATCCCGCTGTTTGCGGTGGCGCTGATCTCCGGGCTGGTCCCGACCAAGGCGTATCTGCTGCTGCCCATCCCCCTGTTCCTGCTGGCGCTGTTCTGCCTGGGACTGGGGATGCTGCTGGCGGCGGCCATGGTGTTCTTCCGGGATATTCAGTTTTTGTGGGGCGTGCTGACCACCATCTGGATGTACCTGACGCCCATCTTCTACCCCGTGAGCGCCCTGCCGGAGGGCGTGCAGGCCGTGGTGAAAATGAACCCGCTGTATCTCTACCTGACCTTCGTTCGCAGCTGCATCATTGACGGCATCTCCCCGGAGCCGGTGCTGTACGCCCAGTGCGCGGTGATCGCGCTGGTGACGCTGGCAATCGGTGCGTTTGTGTTCAAAAAATCTCAGGACAAGTTTGTCCTCTATCTGTAACAGGTGGCGAGCATGAGGAAAGAAACGAAAAAAGAGCTGCGGGAGCGTCAGGTTCGGGACGCGGAGCGCCAGCGGAAAAAGGTGATCGAGGTGCGGGACGTGTCCATGCGCTTCCGCCTGACGGATGACAAAATCATGTCCCTGAAGGAGTTTGTCACCCGCAAGCTCAGCGGCAAGCTGAAAACCAACGAGTTCTGGGCCTTAAAGCACGCCAGCTTCGACGTGTACAAGGGCGAGGTCATGGGCATCATCGGCCACAACGGGGCCGGGAAAAGCACCATTTTGAAGGTGATCTCCGGCATCCTGAAGCCCACCGAGGGCACCGTGACCAGCCACGGAAACATCGTCCCCATGCTGGAGCTGGGCTCCGGCTTCGACATGGACCTGACGGGGCATGAGAATATCTTCCTCAATGGCGCTATTCTGGGGTACAGCGAGGAGTTTTTGCAGTCCAAATATGACGAGATCGTGGCATTCTCCGAGCTAGGGCAGTTTATCGAGGTGCCCATTCGCAACTATTCCTCCGGTATGCTGGCCCGGCTGGCCTTCTCCATTGCCACCGTGGTCAATCCCGAGATTCTGATCGTGGACGAGATTCTGTCCGTGGGCGACGCGGACTTTCAGGAAAAAAGCCGGAAGCGGATGATGGAGCTGATGAGCGGGGGAACGACGGTGCTGTTTGTGTCCCACAGCTTGCAGCAGATTCGGGAGATGTGTGACCGGGTCGTGTGGCTGGAGCATGGGGAGGTGCAAAAGGTCGGAGCTACAGATGAAATCTGTGACCAATATGAATGTACATAAAGAAATAGAAAGGATCATTCGATGAAAGGAATCATTCTCGCAGGCGGCAGCGGTACACGCTTATACCCGCTGACCATGGTGACATCCAAGCAGCTGCTGCCCATTTATGACAAGCCTATGATCTACTATCCCCTGTCCACCCTGATGCTGGCGGGGATTCGGGACATTTTGATCATCTCCACGCCCCACGACCTGCCCAATTTTGAGCGGCTGCTGGGGGATGGAAGTCAGTTTGGCATCAACCTGTCCTATAAAGTACAGCCCTCCCCGGATGGGCTGGCTCAGGCGTTTATTCTGGGTGAGGAGTTTATCGGAGAGGACCGCTGCGCCATGATTTTGGGGGACAACATTTTCTACGGCGCCGGGCTGACCAACCACCTGAAGCAGGCGGTGACCCACGAGAACGGCGCAACGGTGTTCGGCTACTATGTGGAGGACCCGGAGCGGTTCGGCGTGGTGGAGTTTGACAAGGACGGAAAGGCGATCTCCGTGGAGGAGAAGCCCGCGAACCCCAAGTCCAACTACGCCATCACCGGCCTGTATTTCTACGACAAGAAGGTCTGTGAACGGGCCAAGGCGCTGAAGCCCTCCGCCCGGGGGGAGCTGGAGATCACCGACCTGAACCGGGTGTATCTGGAGGAGGGCTCCTTGAACGTCATCACCCTGGGCCGCGGCTATGCATGGCTGGACACGGGTACGGTGGATTCAATGAACGAGGCAACGGATTTTGTCCGAGTTATAGAGAAAAGTACAGGTGTTCAAGTAGCTGTACTAGAAGAAATTGCATATCGCAATAAATGGATAGATAGAGATACATTGAAAATTGCTGTTTCTAGATATGGAAAAGCACCTTATGGACAACATCTAAAGAATCTATTAGAGGGGAAATTTTAGAGATGACTGTTATTGTGACCGGCGGTGCTGGCTTTATCGGCAGCAACTTCATTTACTATCTGCTGAAAAATCACCCGGAGGACCGGGTGGTGTGCGTGGACTGCCTGACCTACGCGGGCAACCTGTCCACCCTGAAAGCGGCCATGGAGAACCCCAATTTCCGCTTCTGCAAAACCAACATCTGTGACCGGGAAGCCGTCTACCAGCTTTTTGAGGAGGAGCACCCCGACGTGGTGGTCAACTTTGCAGCGGAGAGCCACGTGGACCGCTCCATTGAGAACCCCGAGGTGTTCCTCCAGACCAACATTCTGGGCACCGCCGTGATGATGGATGCCTGCCGGAAGTACGGCATCCAGCGATATCACCAGGTATCCACCGACGAGGTCTACGGCGACCTGCCCCTGGACCGGCCCGACCTGTTCTTCACCGAGGAGACCCCCATCCACACCAGCAGCCCCTACTCCTCCTCTAAGGCGGGGGCCGACCTGTTGGTGCTGGCCTATCACCGGACCTACGGCCTGCCGGTCACGGTGAGCCGCTGCTCCAACAACTACGGTCCGTATCACTTCCCGGAGAAGCTGATCCCCCTGATGATTGCCAACGCCCTTGCGGACAAGCCCCTGCCGGTGTACGGCGAGGGGCTGAACGTCCGGGACTGGCTGTATGTGGAGGACCACTGCCGGGCCATCGACCTCATCGTCCGCAAGGGGCGCGTGGGTGAGGTGTACAACGTGGGCGGCCACAACGAGATGCGGAACATCGACATCGTGAAGCTTATCTGCAAGGAGTTAGGCAAGCCGGAGAGCCTCATCACCCACGTCTCAGACCGCAAGGGCCACGATATGCGCTACGCCATCGACCCCACCAAGATCCACAACGAGCTGGGCTGGCTGCCGGATACCAAGTTCGCCGACGGCATCAAGAGGACCATCCAGTGGTACCTGGACAACCGGGACTGGTGGGAGGAGATCATCAGCGGGGAGTATCAGGGGTATTATGAGCGGATGTATGGGAATAGGTAAGTCTCCGTCGGTTTCTATCGCAGTATTGACGTATGGAGAATACAGGGGGCTGGCATCGACTCTTAAATCGATAGTGGCACAAGACTATCCTGTGGCGGAAATCATCGTGTCTGATGATGGCTCTGGGCGGGAGTTTCCTCCGGAGATCGTTGATAGCTACAAAGGAATAGTTTCGTTCCAGCAATCTGCCGCAAATGTTGGCACAGTCGCACACATGAACAGCTTGGCAAGCAGACTGCAAGGTACGTATCTCAAATTCATCGCCACAGGAGATACATTGAACTCTCAAGATGCGTTGACACGGCTTGTCCGATGGGCAGAAAAAGAATGTACGGTTGTAACAACATCGCAAGCGATGGTGTGCAATAGAACGTTGGAGAAGAAGCTGTACCCATTTCCGAGAAGAAAACAACTTGTGAGATTGGGGGTAACTGCACCGGAACAGTTTGCATGCCTTTCTTCGGAGAACTGCATTAGTGCGGTGGGGACTATATTCCACAGGGATTTTTTTGCAAGAGTTGGAGGGTTTTCGGAAGAATATCGGCTTTTAGAGGACTGGCCAGCATGGCTGAGGGAGGCACGTGAAGGGCGGCGCATTGGCATACTGCCGGAAATCACCTGCCTCTATGCAGCAGGCGGAGTTAGTTCTCAAAATGCGGATGCCTTTGCCTCAGAAAAGTTGAGGCAGGATATGCTGCGCTGCTATGAAAGAGAAATCCTGCCGTATGAAGAGCGGCTGCCGCAGTCGGTTCTAAAAAAGGTGCAATATAGGTATGCACTGTTACAGAGAATGCCGGAGGACGGTTTGATGAGAGAATATCCATTGCTGCACCTGCGGACGATTGTAAAGCGGAGGATCAAACGATGGCTGGTCAGAAAGTAGTGCAGGATGAACATCCATTACTCTCCATTGTCGTCCCCTCTTATTGCAGCGACAAAACGCTGCCGGAAACGCTTGACAGCATATTAGAGCAGACCTTTCACAGCTGGCAGCTGATTGTGTGCGATGATGGTACAGCCGGTTTTGACCCGGTGGTGTTAGAACTGCAAATTCGCAAGCGGCTGCCGGAGGGCTGTACCGCGAGAATTATCGGACATCCTCAAAATGTGGGGACAGTCCGCAATCTGAATGCTGCCTTGAGAGAAGCGACAGGACAATGGGTGATGCTCTTGGCGGCAGATGATGTGCTTGCGGGAGCAAGGACCTTAGAGAAACTATCCGCAGTTGCTGATAATACGACGAAGCCATGGATCGTTTCGCGCACAGAGTTGTGTGATGAGGTACTCCATCATACAGGTAAATTCAGTCCGGCAGATATGGAGAGCCTGCGAGAGAAAACCGCTGCGGCTCTAAATGAAAAGCTGTGCACGGGATGCATTCTTCCCTCCACAGGGAATCTATACCAGAGGGCGTTGCTGGAGGAGTTGGGGGGCTTTGATGAAACATATCGGTTGGTAGAGGATTGGCCGACCTTTTTGAAGTTGACCCGCGCCGGCATTACACCGGAGTTTTGTGCAGAAGTCTCTGTTCTGCATCGCGGCGGCGGTGTCAGCTGGTCAAGTGCGAATCAGAATCAGATATATCAGCGTGACCTGATCGAAACGATGCGCCGGGAGATACTTCCTCATTTAGAGAAGTTGCCTGAAAAAGACTGCTTTTCCATCCGGCGTAGGTGCGAGGACAAGGCAGCTATTTATGAACTGCGTTTCGAGCGGCGCAGCTTTTGGCTGCGTCTTAAGTGGTTATTCCAACACGGCGGCGTAATTGTCAGAAAGTTGGTAGAGCGAGCATGATGGTAAATTGCAAAATGATACAAATGCCTGCATTCGCAGGTGAATATGGACAACTCAATGCCATTGAGGGAGGGAAGGACATTCCTTTTGATGTGCAGCGAGTTTATTACATAACGAGTGTGCCGAAGGGCGTTACCCGAGGGTTTCACTCCCACCGCAAGCTGGAGCAGGTGCTGCTGTGTGTCAACGGCAGCGTCAAGATACGGCTGAAGACACCGACAGCGGAGGAGATCGTGACGCTGGATGACCCCTCTAAGGGACTGTGCATCGGTCATATGATCTGGCGTGAGATGTACGATTTTACGGAGGGGGCAGTTCTTCTGGTGCTGGCATCACAGCACTATACGGAAGGTGACTACATCCGCGATTATGAGCAGTATCTGCAAGAGGCGGAAGAGTATTTCAAAAGAGAGGGCGTACAGAAATGAAGATACCGTTTGGTGATTTTACGCCGATGCACAGCGAGATCCGGCAGGAAATGCTGACGATGTTTGAAGATGTCTATGATAAGGGCTGGTTCATTGGCGGTGAGCCGTGCGAACGCTTTGAAGAGCATTTTGCCGCCTATGTGGGTACGCGGCACTGCGTAGCCTGCGGCAACGGGCTGGATGGCCTGCATATGATGCTGGTCGCTGCGGGTATTGGCCCTGGCGATGAGGTGATCGTACCGGCACAGACCTATATCGCAACAGCGTTGGCCGTGACCTACGCGGGAGCTACCCCTGTATATGTGGACATTGAGTCGCACTACTACGGACTGGATCCAAACAAACTGGAGGCTGCCATTACCGAAAAGACAAAGGCGATTATAATGGTACACTTGTATGGGCAGGTGGGGCACTGGGCGGAAGTTGCCGCCATAGCGGAAAAGCGTGGACTCATGCTTTTTGAGGATGCCGCTCAGTGTCACGGCGCACTGTATCGCGGTAAGAAGGCAGGCTCATTGGGACTCGCCTCCGAATTTAGTTTTTATCCCGGTAAGAATCTCGGTGCGCTGGGTGACAGCGGTGCTGTCTGCACCAACGACCCTGTTCTGGCGGACAAAATCAGAGCCTACGGAAACTACGGCTCCCACAAGAAGTATATACACGAGTTCAAGGGTGTCAATTCCCGCATGGACACGGTGCAGGCTGCGCTGCTGGATGTGAAGCTGAAGTATTTGGATAAATGGCTGGCAGACCGGGAGCGTATTGCATCTCGCTACTTGGCAGAGATTACCAATCCTGCCGTCAAACTACCGGAGCGCAATCCGGAGGGCACCCATGCGTGGCATATTTTTGCACTGCTTGTGGAGGAACGCGACGCGCTTGCCGCACATTTGGATGAAAAAGGTGTAGGACATCAGTGCCATTATCCGGTGGCAATGCACCTGCATGAGGCTTATCGCGACTTGGGCTATCAGATGGGAGATTTCCCGGTAGCGGAACAGAACGCTGCACAGGAATTGAGTCTGCCCATGTTTTACGGTATGGCGGATGAGCAGATCCAGTATGTGATCGACGCGGTGAATGAATTTTGAGGGTACGGGGGAACGCGAATGAAAAGAGTCATGATTTTATCTGGCGGCACATCGACCGCATGGCATATTGCAGATGTTCTCCGTCGTTACTTCCACGAACATATCTACTTAATCATCTGCGATATTAATCCGCGATGTTTGGTTCATACCTCTCTCTTTGCAGATTCCTATATTCAGGTTCCACCCATCTGTAGCCCGGAGTACTACCGCTTTATGCTCCAAACTATCGAGGAAAGACGTGTAGATATTCTCATTCCGCTAATAGATGATGATATTTTTATCTTCCATCGCGACAACAACGACCTGACTACACGCGGCGTGTATTCAACGGCTCCGTGTAAGACAGTTATCGAGGGATTAAGTAATAAAGAGAATCTGGAAAACACACTTCTTACATTGGGTATCCCGACTCCGCATATCTTCAAAAGTGCTGATAGCATTGATCCTAATGGAACCTACTTCGTCAAAGCACCTGTCGGCTGTGGCTCTCGAGGCAGTTGCTTGGCTGATGGGAAAATAGCAGCAGAAGTCATATCGAAAAGGAAAGGACAAGTTGTTCAAGAAATCTGCCATGCTCCAGAGATTACGGTAGATGTTGCACACGATGGACGGAGAGTCTACACCATATGTCGAGAGCGTGTGGAGATTAAGCTCGGTGTTTCTACTAAATGTCGTGTATACCATGATCCTGATATCCAATATATTTTGGAGCGCATTGTTGCAAAAATAGATCTCCCGCCTGTGTTCTGCGTCCAATTTATGAGGGATGTACACGATCGATGGTCCTTGACAGATTTTAACCTCCGATCAGGAGGTGGAACGGCAATTTCCGCAGCCATTGGATTTGAAGCGGTTCGCTTCGCTGCTGCACAGTGGCTTGACCAACCGGCTGATTCAGCATGGGTGTCCATTCCGGCGCAGGAGCACTATGTTGTACGAGCCTATCAGGAGATTGTGACCCAATGAGTACGATTGTTTTTGATTGGGATGGGACACTTCTAGATAGTCGAGAAAGGCACACGGCATTGCTGCAAGATGTGTGTGCCCAACTCGATCTTCCTATTACCGCTGCACAGCTTTCAGCGTATTTACCTGCAAAATGTAGCGGGATGTCTACAATGCGGTATTTGACAGAATACTGCGGCTTCTCACCCGCTGTTGCACAGTCTTGCGCTCAACAGTGGGTGCAAGAGATAGAAACGCCTCCTTATCTGCGAATGGATCACATATATGAGGATGCCCACGGAACACTGTCCGAATTATACGGCAAGGGCTTTACACTCGCCTTAATTTCCGCACGACAACGCGAGGACTATCTACTGCGTCAAGTAAGAGAAATGGGGCTTTCCGCGTTTTTCCAAACTATTTCTTGCGTTACCCCAGAAGCTGCCTTTGAAGAGAAGCTGAAATGTGCTCAACAGCTACCGTCCATAGTCTGCTGGGCAGGTGATACGGAAGTTGACTTATATGCAAGCAGGGAAATTGGAAGCCCTTTTTATGCGCTTGACCGCGGTTTTCGAAGTCGTTCCTTCTGGAAGAGGCGAGGAATAATATCGTGGTCAGATTTATCCGCACTACCGAATGTAGTTTTATAGAAAGAAATGGTAGCTCCAAGAAAAGTGCTTGAAAATACCGTGGGAAGGCATCGGATATGAGACGTGGAAGGGACAGAACTAATGTCTCGGTATGAAAATAGGGGGAATTATGAAAGAAGCTAAGCTGTTCAGTTTTGTTATTACCTCATACAACAACTATAAGTATATCCGCGAAGCGGTGGATAGCGTTTTGATGCAGGACTATCCCTGTATCCAGCTGATATTTTCCAACGATGGATCTGTCGACTTCAATGCGGAGGAATTGTCCGGCTATGTGGAAGGTCGCAAAGGACAGAATATTGTAGACGTGCAGATTTACGCCCATGAGAAAAATCAAGGCACAGTACGCAATGTGGAGTTTTGCCGGAGTAAGGCTGATGGCGAATACATCATGTATATGGCGGCAGACGATGCACTGAACGGTGCAGATGTGCTCAGCCGCTACGTCGCCGAGTTTGACAAGCTGGGCGAAGATGCTCTCGTTCTGTGCTCTAAGGTGGCAATGTGTGGCGAAAGTCTCGGTGATATTGAGGGGTATGAGCCGTCTGAGGAGGGGATCCGCGCTATCCGGGATGGCTCCCCGCAGGAGCTTTTTAGCCGCATGAGCCACACGTGGACGATCCCGACCACGACCTGCTGTTACCGCAGAGAAGTTTACGATGTGGTGGGAGGTTATGATACCGACTACTTCATCATGGAGGATGGCCCGTTGTTCATGAAGCTGGTGCGAGACGGTCATCACATCTACTGGATAGACGGTCTTATTGCAGCACGGCACCGCGGTGGCGGCATAAGTCACGGGAATACGCTGAATTTGTCCGAAAGCTACCGCAAATACCGTTATGATGAGATTATCTTTTTTGAGAAAGAGATTCTGCCGTTTCAGAATCAGTTGCTTAAGAAAGACAGAAAGCTAATGCAGAGCAAGTGGGAATATATTCAGCGCGCTTACTTTGAGACGTTTGTTATGCCCAATATGAGCACAAAGGAACTGTTTGGATATCAACTTAAGCACTTTCCGCAGTACATACGAGGGGTATTGCACAGATCAAAGGAAAAGGCAGTAGGTTGGATTGAAGATAACTATCTGAATAAAAACATGTTTGTTATTGGGGCTGTTTGTGCGGTGGCATACCTACTGCTGCTATTGTTGCCAGTACCCATATCCGTGGATATGCGTATGAGCGTTATGCACATTGCTGCGTGTCTTGCAATTGGGTTTTGTGGTTTTGCCCTGTTTTTGCGCATTATGCGAATCGTGCGGCAATTATGGCTGACATTTAAGTACATATTCACCGGAAGAGGATAGGAAATTGGGGACTGCTGACATGCGATGGCACTAAAAACACTTGCAAGCAAGAATTGTAGTTGATCGTAAATGTGACGTGTGGGCAATTCAGATAAAAAACGGATAGGAGAAAAGCTTGTTCATGAGCGCGTTTTGGAAGAGGTTAAGTGGCGATGCAAAATTACAACAGTGGCTTATTTTTGGTATAACCATTCTACTTTATGTGATATGGCTGCTTCCACAGGAAAGTATGATTATAAACAGTGGTGATGCCCGCGACAACTGGCAGAGCATCATCACATGGTTTTCGTCGGAGCGTTACGGCTCTTACACACTATATAAGGGCTTTGCGGCTGTTTATCCATATGTCTTCCTATATCATATGGCGATAGCACTGCACCTAAACGAGTTCTTTTTCTGCATGCTCTATTTCGCTGTGCTATTTGCCTATGTTACGACCATCGGCATCCCGCTGATTGCAGAGTACCTAACCGGATGGACGCCAAAGCTCTTGCAGCGGATCATCGTGCCGGTGTTTTTCTTCCTGATTTGGAAACCGACACAAGTGATGGACTCCCTAACGGTCGATCTCCCTTCCTGTGCCTTTTTTGTTATGGCCACAACTTGTATATTGACTATATCCGAAAGACAAGGGAGAAGACAGTGGCTGTTTGTGCTCTTGAGCGGCCTTCTGACAAGTCTCTGCGCTAATATCAGCGGCCAATACTCTGTTTCGGCGCTTTTTTTGCTAATACTGGCCGTGATACAGATACTGCGGAGTACGGTCGATGTAAAGCAAAAAATGCGGCACCACCGCATACTCCAGATTATCCTGCTATTTGTCAGCGTGGCTGCCGTAAAATTGCTGAATGTCATGTTTATGACAAAGGCTGTCGCACCGCTGGTTGCAGCCGGCGCATGGATACCCTCCGGCGACATGTGGCTTCAACGTGGTCTATTGTACTTTATAAATCGAAATCGCTATCTGTACGGAACACCTTTGATGAACCCGAGAGGCTTTGCTATTCTGCAAGATATGCATGGATCTGAAGAAGCTGCTAGCAGCCTGTTAGAGATGGCGAGTATGGGTACGATGGGTTGGTCTGTTTCGGAATACTTCAATATGGTATTCCACTATCCGGTAGATGCGGTGGTACAGGCGCTTGACAGATTTTTCCTTTCGTTTTCTATCGATATGCGTCGGCAGTCTGTTGCGTTCTTGGTAACTGGCTACAGCCTGTTTTACATCGCGGCTTGGAATGCCG
>Ga0129311_1002198_pt1 | contig 12241 bp, 12 predicted proteins | sample Go1ome_FD_94435 | JGI IMG/M metagenome (GOLD analysis project Ga0129311, IMG submission 94435) | Western lowland gorrila individual fecal microbial communities from Wisconsin, USA - Go1022B metagenome | ecosystem: Host-associated > Mammals > Digestive system > Large intestine > Fecal | place... | reverse complement strand
TTGCGTGTATATGTTTAAGCATCAGGAAGAATACAGCGACATACTGAAGGAATATATGAAGAAGAGTATGAAGTAGAAAAGCCTGTGATATGAATTATTGTTCATACCACAGGCTTTTGGGTTATAAATAGTTCTATATATTATGAATTACTTTGTTGTTACGAAATCAGCGTATGCTGTTGGAAGTCCATGTTCTGTAGGATCAAGACCCTTGATCTCTTCCTCCTCAGATACTCGAAGACCGATAGTTTTCTTGATGATCAGGAATACGATTGTTATCGTAACTGCTGTCCATGCTGCAACTGCTGCAAATCCAAGTAACTGTATGAGGAGTGGATGTATTCCACCACCATAGAACAGACCGTTTAATGTATCGTTTCCGGGAACAGAAGTTGTAGAGAAGAGACCAACAGCAAGAGTTCCCCAGATACCGTTTACACCGTGTACTGCTATGGCACCGACAGGATCGTCAACATGTAATGCATGGTCACAGAGCCATACACCAAATACTACGAGAAGTCCGGCAACAATACCGATTATAGCTGCGCCAAGGGCATCAACTGTATCACAAGGTGCTGTGATAGCTACAAGACCTGCAAGTGAAGCGTTAAGACACATTGATACATCTGGCTTGCCATACTTGAGCCATGTGAATATCATACATGAAACTGTTGCAAGTGCAGGTGCGATGGTAGTTGTAAGGAAAATTGATCCTAACTGTTCAACAGATGTTGCTGCAGCACCGTTGAATCCATACCATCCGAACCACAGTATGAATACACCAAGGGCTCCGAGTGGAAGGTTATGACCAGGGAAAGTGTGAACCTTTACTACCTTACCTGTCTCATCCTTGTTGAACTTTCCAATACGAGGTCCGAGTAATGCTGCTCCTATCAGGGCTGATATACCACCTACCATGTGGATGGCACATGAACCAGCGAAATCGTGGAAACCTATTTCTGAGAGCCAGCCACCGCCCCAGATCCAATGAGCTTCAATAGGATATATCAGCAGTGAGATGATAGCTGAGTATATGCAGTATGCTGAGAATTTTGTTCTCTCTGCCATTGCTCCTGATACGATGGTTGCTGCTGTTGCACAGAACACAAGGTTGAATACAAAGCTTGACCAGTCATAGTTGTCAAAGTGAAGGAACAGATCAAGGGATGGTTTTCCAATAAAACCTCCAAGTGCCCAGTCGCTGCTTCCGATGAGAAGTGATGAACCGAGGATCATGAATGATACTGTACCAAGACAGAAATCCATGAGGTTCTTCATTATAATATTTCCGGCATTCTTTGCTCTTGTGAAACCAGCTTCAACCATTGCAAAACCAGCCTGCATCCAGAACACCAATGCGGCTCCGACAAGGAACCAAACTCCAAATACAATTGTGCTTACATCTTCCATAATCATTCCTCCTTTTAATACATTGTAGTTGTGGAAGTAATCAGATAATAAAAAAAGATGCGTTCCGTCGGGACTTATCCTGACAAAACACATCTTTGTGCACATAATATCTGATTGTAAGTCACTGAGATATGACTGATAATCTGTATCTCAGTGCCACACCTCAATTACTAACTTGGGTTGAGTATAGTATTGAGATATGGTAAAATATTGAAAAAATCGGACATACCTATAGAATCCTTTATTTATTTTGTGTGAGGTTAAGAAAACAAAGTAAAGATATGGTAAAGATAAATAATATAATGGGAGATGAACGGATGCGTGGCCAGATTTTATTAAATATTAATTTTTGCAGCGGAATTGAAACTGTAAATTTGGCAAGAGATAACAGAGAGGTAGAGGTTGCAGCCGGATACAGCCTGAAGGGGATAAGGTTAGTTCCACAGGAGAAAGCAGGTATATGTGTACTGTGTAAAGATGGTGGAGTGAAGACAATAGATCTCGGGGATATCGGGCAGGTGATACATATACCCGGAGGATGTGTATTTGGTGTGGTGGAGTGCGATGAGAGTTTCGGTAAAATGTCATTGCGGTGTGAGCGCATGGGATGGTTGGAACAAATGCTGTGTGGAAAAGTATGTGCTATGGAAGATATACATAACATCGTTGAGAAGCTTGTAGAGAGTACAGCATACTCTGAAACTTTGTGGGCAGAAACAAATCTAACTGATATAAGAGTTCGCAATATGGCACACATGATATATGATTCAAATGGACAGATCAGCATTGCGGAACTTGCAGACAGGTGTGGATGTACTGTGAGACATGTGCACAGGATGTTTTCGGAGAATCTGGGTACAGGCCCCAAGGAGTTTGCAAGGATAGTAAGAATAAGAAATACAACACTCAGAATGCTTAGCAGTCCAGTCGGTCATGTAACCGGATATATGGATGGTATGGGATATTCTGATCAGGCTCATTTCCAGAGAGAATTTAAGTGGTATACGGGTATAACCCCGGGTAATTTTCTCAGAACGATAAAACAGGCGGCGGATACATGATCCGCTGCCTGCCAAGTTAGAAAAAGGAATGATATTATAGATCTCAAAAATATTAAAGAGCTGTCTCTCCGCGCTCACCTGTACGGATACGGACAACATCGGCCACATCATAGACAAAGATCTTGCCATCACCGATCTTGCCGGTGGAGATTCTCTCGCAGACTTTGAAGATTATCTTGTCTGCAATGTCGTCAGCAGCTATAGTCTCTATCTTGACCTTTGGAATGAGGTTTACTACATATTCGCTGCCTCTGTAAGTTGTCTTATATCCCTTCTGATTACCGTAACCCATGATATTGGAGACCATGGCACCTGTAGATTCACATTCATCAAGTATAGCCTTCACATCGTCGAGCTTTTCTGAACGAACTACGATTTCAAGTTTCTTCATATTACAGTCCTCCTTTTAATTGAACATCAGCCCATTTGCGAGGCTGAATCATCCAACCCGTTAGATTTATTTGTCATGATTATAGCATAGGGCAAAATGCAATTCTATAGCACTTGGCAAATGCGGAAATATTAAAATGATTCGAAAGACGGCAGCGGCAAAAGTACATAAAATCATCGGATTTTACTTAATAAAATTAAGCTGTGAGACAATGCGAGGCTAAGTGGCAGTGATTTTTTTTACAGTAATTTCATATTTGCAGGTGTTGGTAAATGATATGTATGTGTGGTATTATATCAGTAATTGAGACTAAAATTCTGGAAAGGGAAATAAAAGATATGGCAGATAATTATGATGATATAGATGAGAAGACTCCGGACACTGTTGATACTGATGGAGCGGAGACAGAAGTCAATGATAATGACGATGAGTATGAGAAATACTGTTATCTGTGCAGAAGACCGGAGAGTGTGGCTGGAAAGCTTATACATATGCCTGGTGATATCAATATATGTGCAGATTGCATGCAGAGATCGTTTGACAGTTTTAACAACTCCGGTTTTGGCAACATGCCGGGGCTGGGTAATATGCAGTTTATCGATCTGACAAATATGCCATTTGGCAATATAGATATGTCAAAGTTTAAGGCACAGAACGATGTTCCAAAGTCGCAGAAAGTTAAGAAGAAGGCTCCGAAGGAAAAGAAGCAGGAGGAAGAACTGTCACTTAGGACTATTCCGGCGCCTCATAAAATAAAAGCAATGCTGGATGAGTATGTTGTAGGTCAGGAATATGCAAAAAAGGTTATTTCTGTTGCCGTGTATAATCACTATAAGAGAGTCCTGACAGATACTATGGATGATATAGAGATAGAAAAGTCCAATATGCTCATGGTTGGCCCTACGGGTTGTGGAAAGACATATATAGTCAAGACTATTGCAAAGCTCCTTAAGGTTCCTCTTGCGATAACTGATGCAACAACACTTACGGAGGCAGGATATATAGGCGATGATGTTGAGAGTGTGCTGTCAAAGCTCCTTGCTGCGGCGGACAATGATGTGGAGAAAGCAGAGCGAGGTATTGTATTTATTGATGAGATAGATAAGATAGCCAAGAAACAGAACAGCAACAGCAGGGATGTGAGCGGTGAATCTGTTCAGCAGGGACTGCTCAAACTGCTTGAGGGGGCGGATGTGGAAGTCCCGGTTGGATCCGGAAGCAAGAATGCGATGGTTCCGATGACAACCATCAATACCAGGAACATATTATTTATATGTGGAGGCGCATTCCCTGATATAGAAGGCATAATCAAGCAGAGAATAAATAAACAGGCTTCAATGGGATTCAAGGCGGAACTCAGGGATAAATATGACAACGAACCAAATCTCCTCAGACAGGTGACAACAGAAGATCTCAGAGAGTTTGGTATGATACCGGAGTTTCTCGGAAGACTTCCGGTTCTCTTCACACTGGATGCCCTTGACAAGGATATGTATATCAGCATTTTGAAGGAACCTAAGAATGCTATTCTCAAGCAGTATAAAAAGCTGCTGGCACTGGATGAGGTTGATCTGAGATTTGACGACAGTGCATATGAGGCTATTGCTGAGGAGGCGATCAAGAGAAAGACTGGTGCAAGAGCTTTGCGTGCGATCATAGAGAAGTTTATGCTCGATATTATGTATCAGATTCCAAGGGATGATACTATAGGCAGAGTCACTATAACCGGTGATTATATAAGGGGTAAAGGAAGCCCGATCATAGAACTCAGGGGAACTCCGGCTCTGTCAGAGGCGAGTGCTACAGTTATAGACAAGGAAGACTGATAAGAATTTTTATAATATACATCAAACTACTTGATAAAAAAATATCAATATGATAGAATGTCCACGTTCATTAAGGGAGTAGTCAGCACATGTTACAGACGTTTGTAAGTCCTGCGTGTGTTGTAGTATCAACATAATGACCGGTGATGATGTGTTTGTGAGGATAATAGATGGTACCGGTCTGGTATTACTGTAGATGATGAGACTTTCTGGACAGCTTATTGAGCTGCCCGGAGAGTCTCTTTTTTTATCACAATTTTACATCAGTGACCAATTCACACATTCAAAAGGAGAGATGATATGAGCATATTAGAGTTGTTTCTGCTGGCAGTAGGTTTATCAATGGATGCATTTGCGGTATCAATATGTAAGGGACTGTCACTGAGGGATATTAAGGTGAAACATATGCTGATAGCAGGTGGATGGTTCGGAGGATTCCAGGCACTTATGCCAACATTGGGATATGTACTGGGAAGTTTCTTTGCAGATCTGGTAACCAGGTGGTCACATTGGATAGCTTTTGCTCTTCTTCTGTTCATAGGAGCCGGCATGATCAAGGAATCATTTGGCGATGAAGAAGAGGTGAATGCAGACATGAGCGTAAAGGTAATGTTTCTTCTTGCCGTTGCAACAAGTATAGATGCGCTTGCGGTCGGAGTATCATTTGCATTTCTTAAATTGTCAACATTATATATTATTCTTGCCGTATTATTTATAGGATGTATCACATTTATATGTTCTGCTGTTGGAGTAAAGATTGGAAGTGTATTTGGAACAAAATATAAGTCAAAGGCAGAGCTGGCGGGAGGAATCATATTGATACTTATAGGTATAAAGATTGTTCTGGATGGCCTTGGAATATTATAAAAAATTAATAGACAATCTGTGTGATTATGGCATACAATGTTCAGATGGGTGATATGGAGGAGTAATAAGATTAAGGAGCATAAGTATGGTTAAGTATAATTTGCGAAAAGGTATAAAGAAAATTGCTGTATTATTTTCGGTGACGGCGCTTGCCCTGTCGTCAACAGCATGTAGTTCGCATATGTTTGACAGAAAGAGTATTACAGGAACTATAATAGATAATAAGGATGATTACACCAAGGTACAGAAGGAATTCGAGGAATTCCTGAAAGATGAGTATGTAGACAGTGTGACATCTGATACGCTCACATACAATTATGAGATAAAGGACGGTGCGGCTATGGGGATACCGGAACCCGAGGTAACTCTCAGCAAATATGACATGAGTGATGAGGGCATAGCAGCACAGAAAGCGGATTTTGATAAAACTTTTAATAGGTTAAAATCATTTGACAGGGATGTTCTCACTGAGAATCAGCAGCTCACATATGACATACTGAAGCAGTATATGGAGACTGAGGAGGAAGGATATCTCAACATATATCTGAGTGAACCGTTTTCGCCTATGAAGGGACTCCAGTCGAATATATCTACATATTTCACTGATTATAGATTTGATGATAAGGGAGATGTGGAGAGATATATACAGGTTCTGAATATGATAAGGGATTATTTTGGAACATATCTTGATTTTGAGAAGACCAAATCAGAAAAGGGATATTTCATGAGTGATGCTGTATGTGACAAGGTCATAGAGCAGTGTGAGGATTTCATAAAGGACAAAGAGAACCATTTTATGATACAGGTCTTTAACGACAATATAGAGGCACTGGATTTCCTGACGGAGGATGAGATCAGGGATTTTGAGAACCAGAACAAGAAAGCTGTTCAGGAAAGCCTGATACCTGCGTTTGAGGATACGATAAAAGTGCTGAAATCCCTCAAAGGAACAGGAAAGAATGATGACGGCATATGTAATTATGAAGGTGGAAAGGATTACTATGCATATCTTTTACAGGATGCGGCAGGAACAAGTAAGTCTCCGGAGGAGGTAGCCCAGATGCTGGACGATAATCTGTCAGGTCTTATGACCAGCCTTTATTCAATAGCCATGACAGACTATGCATCCTATGAGTATTTCTCGGAGAATTATGATAATCTGTTTGGAGACAGTGACAGTAAGGATCCCTCAGAGATAATTGATATTTTGATGGATACGGCCACAGAGAATTATCCTGACTGTGGTAAGATAAAATATACGGCAAAGAAGCTGGATAAGAGCCTTGAGGATATACAGGAAAATACACTTGCTTATTATATGTCACCTGCTTATGATGATCAGGACAACAACCTCATAAGGGTGAATGGCAAGCATACAGATGGAATGTGGACCACGCTTGCACACGAGGGATACCCGGGACACATGCTTCAGAATGCATACTATATGTCAACTGATCCGGAGCCGATCCGCACCGTTCTGAATTTCCTTGGATACAAAGAGGGCTGGGCTATGTATGCGTGTTATGATGCCATCAATTATTATACATTTGACGGAGCTGTTAATTCGGAAAATGTAGCCAAATTATACAGGCTTAATGACGAGATAAGCTATCTGGTGAGCGGAAGGCTTGACATAGGAATCAATTATGAGGGCTGGACTCTGGAAGAAACAAGGAATTATCTTGACAGCAATGGATTCAACGGCGATGCAGCGGAGGATATGTATACAACTATGATTGGCGATCCGGCAGTATATCAAAGCTATTCTACCGGATATTATGAACTTCAGGAGATAAGAGATTATGCTGAGGAACAGCTTGGTACGAAATTTGATGCCAGGGAGTTCAATACAGTGATTCTCCAGACTGGTCCATGCCAGTTCAACATATTAAAAGAACAGGTGCAGAAGTATATAGACAACAAAAAATAATCGAGATAATGTGATGCCAGGATTCCCATGAATGTGATATTCATGGGAATTTTTTTGTGAGAAAAGCATATATTATATTGATTGTCTGAATATTGGACAGTGGGAGAATATGGACGAAGATGCGTTTTATTCGGAAGATTATGTAGAGTATATAGTAGAATATAATGGTGACAGAGAAGCCCTTGCGGCAAGTTACAGACCGTATAGATTAAATGTTATAGATGACAGATATGCAGTGGCTTATCAGAGGATAAGGGATAATTATATGGAGAGTTTTTCCAGACTTGAGTACAATCTGTTCCCAAAAGTGTATGGACTCATGGATGATATGGGGGCGCTGGAGTCAATAGGCGCTGTAAATATCCAGCAGGAGAATATCCTGGGACTTGTTGGGAAAGGCGTGCTGCTTGGAATAGTTGATACTGGAATAGATATTTATAATACAGATTTTCTGAAAAGTGATAATAGAACAAGAATACTTGCTGCGTGGGATCAGACTATGGAGAACGCTGGGAACACGATGTATGGCTATGGCAGGGAGTATAGTCAGGAGGAGATACAGGCTGCTATAGATGGGGAACAGAGGATAATTGTGGATTCGGTGGGACACGGGACGTTCTGTGCCGGAACAGCCATGAGCGTGGCCCCGGAGGCTGATCTAGTTGTGGTGAAACTTAAGCAGGCTAGAAGGAACATACGTGATTTTTACGGCATCCCGGATGATGCAAATGCGTATAGTGAAGCGGATATAATGACGGCTATAGCATATTTGCTGGAACAACAGAGAAAACTGCGGAAGTCAATGTGTATACTTATAACTATGGGGTCAAATAGCGGAAGCCATACCGGAGCAGGGGCTCTTGAGAAATATATCAATAATATAGGTGAGCTTAAGGGAAGTGTTGTGGCTGTCGCCGGCGGAAATGAGGGACGTGCGGAGCATCATTATTTTGGAGTTGTAGGCTCTGCGACTGCGGATAATCAGCCTGGAAATCAGTTGCTTACTGATGGGGTATCAGGGACCACCGGATATGATGTTGTGGAAATAGAGGTTGCCCATAATGACAGTTTTACTTTGGAGATATGGGGGAGATCCACCAACACGTATTCAGTTGCTCTGGAAATTCCCGGTGGAGAATATATAGACAGAATATCTCCAAGATATGACAAGAGTTCCATTATAAAGCCTATATTTGGCGGGGGAACGGTATATGTTGATTATTTTCTGATAGAGGATTCGGCAGGACAGGAACTTATAATGCTCAGATTTATAAAACCGGCAAATGGGATATGGAGAATCAGAGTGTATGGAGTTGGAGACACAGAATTATCGTTCAATGCCTGGCTTCCGATCAGGGACTTCCTGTCACCGGAGACAAAATTTGTCAGAAGTGATCCGAGAACCACCATTACAAGCCCGGGGTGTGCAGAGACGGCAATCTGTACTTGCGCATACGATCATACAAATGATAATCTGTATATTGACAACAGCAGAGGATATACGGCGGATCGACGAGTCAAACCAGACCTGATCGCCCCTGGAGTAAATATACGTGGAGAGGGAGTTGGTGATGAGACAGTCATAAGAAGTGGAACGTCTGTGGCTGCGTCATATACGGCCGGGTGTTGTGTCCTGATGCTGGAGTGGGCGTATAACAGACAGAATGTAAGAAATATAAATGGCAATCAGATAAGAGGGTATCTTATAAGAGGTGCAGTAAGACCCGGAGCGGCTGGGGGACTGCTGGAGATAAGACAGTACCCAAATCCTGAATGGGGATATGGGCAGCTGAATATATACAATACATTTGAGAGTCTCAGGAACGTATAAGGAGAGAAGAATGGCAGATAAAATAATGCGTGAAAAACTGGCGTCGGGAGGAGAAATGGTAATATCCGGCAATAATTGCAGGATTGAATATTTTTTTCCAGGGCCGGATAAAAGATATGGGGGAGTGCATATAAATATACCTGGGGAAAAAGCTTATGCTTACGCCTGTGCATGGAAGAATAATTTTGACAGATACATGGAACTGGTGTCGATCGGGGGGAGGACGCTTGCTGCTGAACGCGGAGAGATGGGAATGGTTATCCGCTGCGGGTTTATGAGCGGGGTATATCTATCCGGCAATCATATGCGTATAGCTGACAGAGAACAGCTCGGACAGATCTTGAAAGATTATGAGTATGTGCAGAAGAAATACAAGGAACTTGTTAGGTAAAATATATTGTGATATAATGAGGGAACTTATAATTGGAACGGAGGATAAATAATATGTATATAACATGTCTGGATTTAGAGGGAGTACTTGTACCGGAGATATGGATAGCTTTTGCAGAGGCAAGCGGAATTCCTGAACTTAAGAGAACTACAAGGGATGAGCCAGATTATGATAAGCTCATGAACTGGAGAATCGGAATACTTAAGGAGCATGGACTAGGACTCAAGGAGATACAGGAGACCATAGCTAAGATAGATCCTATTCCCGGAGCTAAAGAATTTCTTGACGAACTGCGTTCTATAGGACAGGTAATAATAATCAGTGATACATTTTCACAGTTTGCAGGACCTCTTATGAAGAAGCTGGGATATCCGACCATTTTCTGCAATGAGCTCATTGTTGCCGATGATGGAGAGATAACAGGATTTAAGATGCGCTGTCCACAGTCCAAGCTTACGACAGTAAAGGCTCTTCAGTCTATAGGATATGATACAATAGCAAGTGGTGACAGTCACAATGACCTTGGTATGATATATGCCAGCAAGGCTGGATTCCTGTTCAAGAGTACAGATCAGATCAAGGCTGATAATCCAGATCTCGAGGCATATGAGACATATGATGAGCTGCTTGCGGCTATCAAGAAAGCAATGGATTAAGAATTAAGAAGATTCCCGGCCTGTATTGCTGTATGATAATGGTGATACCGGCTGGGATTTTTTTCAGGAGGTTTATAGTACATGAAGTATAAAAGTGTTAATGAGATAGATACTATGTCTTTCAGAGATTCTTCGGTTGTCAGATGCATTTATTCGGCAAAACAGGGTGTGTTGGAATTTGAGCTGAATGGGGTTGTGGTGAGAGAGAACAATTCCGCAAATGAACTTTATACGGACAGGTATGTGAGTGATATGCAGATCAGATTTACAGATCCGGAGATAGAGGCGCTGCTGCTTGAAGGTCATAGTTATTATGATGCCAATGATGTGCTTCAGGAAACCGTTCCTGATACTCCTGTACCGGTGGATGAATATGAGGATAAGATGAAAACGTTTGAGGGAAACGTGATATTTTATGCCGGTGAGCCGAGGGATAACGCCGCGGAAGGACACGGAGACAGAAAGTGTTTCCAGATGATAGTGGATGTGGAAGAGGATTCATATGTGCTGAGTTTTTATTATGATAAAGCTATAGCACAATGGGAGCACTTTATGAATAAAGTAATGAACTAACTGATTGTAACAGAAGAGTTGACTGGAGATGACACAGGATGGCAAATAGGATAAAAAGATATCTTGAATATGTTGATGGCATACTGAACAGAGATGATGTTGATTTTGCAAGGGAGGCAGAGAAACATCTTGTTCAGATAGGCTTTTTTATGCATGAGAGGCTTATACATCTGCTGGTGCTTGTGTTGTTTGCAATTTTGACCGTTATAACCTGTATAGCATTTGTTGTTACGGCAAATATATCTCTGCTTATACTGGCTCTGGCATTTATGGTGCTGCTTGTTCCTTATATCATGCATTATCATTTGCTTGAGAACAGTGTTCAGTATATGTATGAGCAGTATGACAGGATGATGGAGAAGACGGGAGAAGGCGTGTTTGTAAACAGGTAGGCAATCGTGAAAGGTGGTATGTACAGTTGTTCAATATGGTGATGGGAATAGTCATGGTGGGAGTTGGTATAATCAGTATTGCCAGAGCATTTTTTACGACCCAGATGGCTGGATATATTTTTTTCGGAATACTTATGATAGGCTTTGGCATAGTGGAGCTGGTAAGATCCAGAAAAGTTAAAGCCGGAAAGAAGGCAGCCAGGGATAGAGAGTTTGAGATGTACAATCTCATTGCAACTCAGATGGGAGTTAAGATCAACCCGGTCACCGGGGAACTGATGGATAAGAAAGAGGAAACAGAAGAGTGATATACAGAGCGGTTCGTGTAAACGGATAAATTCGTTACACGAACCGTTCCGATTATCTATTTAAAATCAGAGAAGTCATATTCTGCAAATGTCTTACCAAACTCGTCTGAACGGTATACTTTTCCGTCATTTGCGTCAATATAGAAATCTCCTACTTTGGTGTCACCTTCTCTGGTGTTGTCATGAAGTTCAATGTGATACCCCGTCTTGCCGTCGGAATATTGTGTGAGGTCTTTGTCACTGTTTGTGACTTCGAATCTGCCGTCTTCAGATGGAAGCTGATTCATGAACCAGTCCTGAGCGTCATCAAATGAGTTGAAAATACCAGATACAGTATTTCCCACACCGTCAGCAACATCCTTAACACCGTCAGCAACACCATCAGCCACGTCTTTTACAGCATCGCCTGTCTCACCGATGATTCCCTTGTCAGAATCAGATTCAGATGATGAAGAGCTGTTGTTATTGTTATTTTCGGCTTCTGAAGAAGTCTGTGTACTGGTCTCAGAAGAGGTGCTTGTGCTTGCAGGGGTCTTGGAATTGCCACATCCACAGAAGAGGATCATTGTCAGTGCCATGCACATAGTCAGTAAAAAATATTTTTT
>Ga0129311_1002197_pt1 | contig 12246 bp, 18 predicted proteins | sample Go1ome_FD_94435 | JGI IMG/M metagenome (GOLD analysis project Ga0129311, IMG submission 94435) | Western lowland gorrila individual fecal microbial communities from Wisconsin, USA - Go1022B metagenome | ecosystem: Host-associated > Mammals > Digestive system > Large intestine > Fecal | place... | reverse complement strand
CATCGACCTCCAGCGCCTGGAGCTGGAACGGAACCATACCATCCGATGTGTACCGTTTCAGCAAGATGACACCGCCGTCGATCTTCTTCCGCTCGACGCACATGCGCAGCATCTGGTCGAGGTTCTGCGTTCCGGTGACATCACAGTTTCTCTTCTTGCACCACTTGAGCCATGCCTTCTCGAGTTCCTCGTTCAGGCTCTCGTCACCCGTCATGGACCTGAGCCGGTAACCCCGTCCGAACACATTTCGCTTATAAGCTCCGATGACGGAGTTCATCACATCCGAGTTCTTCTCCAGGTCTCTGGCTCTCGCTCTCACGACGTCACGATTCCAGCAATCCTCAGCTTCTGCCGACTCGTTAAACACTCGCCAGTTCTGATTCTGCTTTGAATAGGTGCCCGCGTCATAGCTCTTCTGTAGCTCGAGCGCGTTTCTGTAGGCCTGCCGCTTATACGCAGCCTCTGGAGACAGCCACCCGATAAAATTGTCTAAGATATTCGCCATCGCTTATCTCCCGTCAAAAACTCCGACGAAGGTGTCGCCGAAAATATCTGTCTGCTCCTGTACAGCTTCAGCCTCGAGCTCCTTCTTCATGGCTCTAAGCTGCGCGAGATCTGCTCTCGTGAGCTGGCGTGAGCCGATCTTATAGGACTGTCCGCCGACCATGATTGCATAGATGGCGTCCTTCACGACCTTCAGCTGCTCTGCCGGCGTCTTCCCGAGCTGATCTTCGTTTATGCTATTCGTAGTATCTGCCACTTATTTAATCCCCCATCCAGTTCTCATTTTTCTGAATCCAGTTCTCTTCCGGCGTCGGTATCGGCTCCGGTCGCTGCTGCTCCTCTTCTCTTACACTCTGAAGATGCAGCGAGCGAACGCCCATGATCTCGGCAGCCGTCATCGCGTAGACCTCGCAGTCGAGATAGTGGTTGTCTGCATGCGATGTTTTCAGCACCCATGTCTCACGTGCCACTCCGTTCTTTTTCGTCTTCACCTTCTGCTCAGCGGTCACCTGCTGCGCATAGTTGCTGTCGCAGCCCTTGTAGACCATCCATGATCCGGTGCCATTCTGCCGCTTCATCCTGGCTGCGATCGAATCCTTTATCTGATCGCCATCCACGATAACCAGCGGCATCCCGCTGACCCTGCTGCCTTCCTTGTTGATCTTTGAGATCCGGTAACGGTCATTCATCGGATTCGATGAACCCTTGACCGGCATCGACCAGTCTGCATTGTTGATGCAGAAATCATAGGTCGCGTCCGGTCTGTAACCAGAATCGATCAGGCACATGGAGACCACCATCTTCTGGCCGGACAGCTTCTCGTACTGCAGATTCATCACTTCTTCGATCTCAGCAAACGAGAGTACCTGGCCATGTGTGATGCACTGCGAGGTCGTGTAATCTCCCCACGCTCTGATCGTGTAGTAGAGCGATGTCTCCTGCACATCGACGCCGCCGGTGATGATCTTCGCCCACTCCGGCACCGTATACTGCTCGACATCCGTCTGCCGCTCCATCACGAGATCCTCGCTCGTCTTCAACTGTGTGTCTTCCCACGGCTCCGCGAGCCATGAGTTCACAAAGTTCTGCAGCTTTTCCGGGTCGTCCTTATCATTCAGGAACTCCTCGGCGATATCGGACCACTTCAGGAACAGCGAGTATACCGACGATATCCAGTATCCGACGCTCTTCGCGCGTCCGACACCCCGCTTGCTGACCACCTTCCAGTGGCCCTCACGCAGCATCTTCGGCTTGTCGGCGTCCGTGATCACGCACCCGCATTCCTGGCAGATGTACTCTGCCGTCGCTGCACGCTCGTGATTCGACATCGTGCTCTCTTTATCCTCGCTCCAGTGGATCTGCTTGAACTTCAGCTCGATCTCTTCTCCGCAGTGCGGGCACCTGCAGAAATAATGCCGAATCTCATCGGCCTCTGACATGTGCTTCCAGATATAGTTCGTCTTCAGCGTCGGCGTCGAGATCTCGTATACCTTCTGCTGCGGTCTGAACGTTTTCGTTCGCTCCGTCGCGAGGTCGTACGGGCTCGCCTCCTTCGTCGACGCTCCCGGCATCTTATCGATCTCATCGAAAAACAGATACTTGATGTGCGTCGATGCCAGCTTTGACGGTGATCCAGCGCCTCGTAGGTAGATCTTCATGTTTCGAAACTTCAGTTCGAGTTCCTTTGGCTGGTTCTCGAGAAACAGCTTGCGCAGATTCGGAATCAGCCGGATGGACGGCTTCAGGCGGTCGTTTGATACCGACTTCGCGAGGTCGTCCGATGGATATACGAACATCGTCGGCGCTGGCGTGCGGTCGACGATGTAGTATGCGATGTTCTGGATCGCCTCGGTTCCGCCGAGCTGCGATCCCTTGCACAGAATCACATTCCGGATGTACTTATCGTTGAATGTGTCCATGATCTCGTTCAGATATGGTGTGATGTCGTTTGACCATTTACCGGCGAGGCTGTTCGAATCATCCAGGACTCTGTTCTGCTCCGCCCATTCGGACACCGTCTGCACCTTCTGTACCTGCAGGCAGCGCCGCACGACGCGCTCAAACAGTTTCGCCGTTTTAATCCGTGACCGGCTCCGCTGACTCATTCATCCTCATCCTCCTCGTCTTCTTCTATATCCTCCATATCCTCTTCGTATGTTCCGGCCTTCTGGCCGTCGATCTCGTCCGGGTCGTATCCGGCGAGCTCATTCAGCGCCTCTGACACGATCTTCGCAAGGATCGCGATGACCTCGTTCATATCCGTCACGCCTGCAATCTGCATCGCCGCCTTCTGCGGCAATGCTTCGAGCCGGTTCCTGAATGCCAGCAGCATGTTCGTGAGATACGACTCGACATCTGCAGCTTCGTGCAGCTCTCTCCGCAGCTTCCGGAGCTTCAGAAGCGAGATCTTCCGCTTGACCTCCTCGTGCTCCGCGGCCACTTTCTCCTTATCGATGATCGTGTGCCGACCGGTCTCGTCGTTCACCTTGTACTGAATGTATTCCTGGATGCATTTCTCCAGATTGTATTTTTTCTCGCCCGCCGGCAGCTGGAAAAGCCCTGCCGTTTTCAGGTTTCGCACCTGCCTCGGAGAGATTCCGAGGCATTCCGCGAGCATTTTCTGTGTCACTTCCACTTCCTACTCCTCTCGGAACTGATGCACTGCCTCCGATTTCCTCTTTCAGGCACTGCGTCGCCCTCGGTTTTTATGAAAATTTCTTTTCGCATATAATGTAAAAAGAATTCGGTTTTCTGAGCCTGCCCCGGTGCCCTGCCCTCGAGAGGAAGGAAGTGCACCGAAAATTTTCACTCTACAGCCAGAAAACCCGCGATTCGCCGGACCCGCAGTGGGTGTACGCCCTCGGAAGGACCCACGCGCCCAGCTTCTTCTATCTGCTTATCGCGGCATTGCCAGACCGGACGGATTTGAACCGCCTCAGCAAACCGGCTACTGCCCTGCCGTCCAGGGCGGTCTGGTCAGATCGGGTGGATTCGAACCACCTCAGCGTACCGGTTGCTGTCCTTCCATTTAGGCGATCTGATGATGCGCCTGTTCCCAGGCGCCTAGTGAATTTATATACCGGCTTTGCACTATTACTCCGGTGGCTGAGCAGATAAACTGCTCAAGCAACTGTTTAGCAAGCAAAGGAACTCATCAAAAAAGGAGACGAGCATTTGCTCATCCCCATTTTCGACTCTACTAGAATACTACACGAAAACATCCGCTGAGTGCGGTCGTTTAGTTATTTTCTCTGTTATTGATCTGCTCAGCGAATTCCAGCATCATTTTTGTGAGCTGGCTTGCCTGGCTTACACCGGCCCGATCGCAGGCGTCTGCGAATGCCTTGACTGTCGTGTCCTTCAGCTTGTAGCTCTTTGATACATAGCCGTTCTTGCGATTCCACCTGTTCTGCGGTAGTTCTTTCTTAATCTCGTCCATGCTTATCCTCCCATTTGTCTATGAGCTTCCCCACTACATTCCATGCAATGATCGCCGTTATCGTTAAATAAATCACTTTTACAATGTCCATTTGATTCCTCCGATTATCTGTGCTAATCTGATGGAAAGAGAAGGGCTTTTGCAGAAGCCCCTCTCTGTTCTATCAGATTCCTAAGTGCTTCTTGAAGAAGTCGTATAAGAAACTTGATAGAAGGTTTATTAAGACGGATGCTATAAACTGTGCTATCGGTTTGAAGTCCGTCTTTTTTGTTTGCCGTTTCCGGCTTCGCCCTCTCAATGTTATCACCTCCTTTCCTTTCGACATTTATATAATATCATAATGTGCACATTATGTCAATGGCTTGGTGCACATTATGTTAAAAAAATCCGGCGCATTTCTGCACCGGATCATCTTATTCAGATCTTCTGAGAAATCAACCAATAGAACTTCCTGCGCCGCTCGTAGTACATATCCCGCTCGCACGGTATTCCTGTGACCATCTTCAGATAGTTGAATGTCGCATTCTCGATCGTGACGCCCTTCAGTATCCACTCAGCGATCTCTCCGCCCGCTTCCCGCGCCGTCTCCTCGACTGTGGCGATCTTCCTTGACAGCTCCGCCATTCTGATGGCCTTCACCTCTGTCGGGTTTCCCGAACCGGATCCATGCGGCATCCCGTTGTAGTTGATAGCTGAGATGCTTCCGCTCGCCAGTGCGCTATACTCATCGCGCCACTCGCTGTACTGGAGGCAGAAATGGCGGGCTGTCAAATACTTCTGTTTCGAAATATAATATTTTGAATTCTTTGTAGGTAACCAGATGTCTGCCATTTAATCCTCCGCTATCTCCCTTAGTAATCTCATCGTCTCTTTCGTCGTGGCCTCCCAATCATCCCAAAACCAGTCGGCCCGCGCTACCGATTCGCTGTGCTCCTCAGTTTTCTCCTCTTGCCTGCTGCCTCCGGCGATCCTCTTGCTGTACCACCTGCACGTTAATGCTCTCGTTGTCTGTGGCTTCCTGTTGTGCTCTTCGCACTCCCACTTCCCGCACACCCCGCCCTTGCTGAACCATACGCACGCTGTGCAGCTCCTGCTGCATTTCCAAATATCCACTATCTTCCTCCCCATCATTTTCGCGGCCTCACGAAAATGGTCATTCGTTCCGTTCCTTCCAGCGTTCTTCAAAACGTTTCTTCTTCGCTTCGATCTGATTCCAGTTCACATCGAGGTTGAGCTCCTTCGCACATTGCACCACATCCGTCCACTCCTCCCGAAGCGATGCTCTGGCCTCTTTCTCGGTCTTCGGTGTCGGGTTCTCGTGTCTCAGCACCCGCGCCAGCTTCAAGGCCTCGTGCGCACACTCCACAAGCTCCTCGGCCAGCATCTCGAGCATGGCCGGTTCTCCGATCTCGTTTATCATGCCGCTTCCCCCTCCCTCGTCAGATTCTATACCTCGGATCCGGACACAGTGCCGTGTACATGTACGGCGGTCTCGATGCGATCTCGTCCGCGCTGACGCACTTCCTGGTTCTGATCTCGATGCCGGACGTCGACAGCTTCATGATCGTGTTCTTTGTTTCCTGCATCTTCCTAGTCGTTTTTCTTTTTCTCGCCATTCTTTTCTCCTCACTTCCAGATCACGAACACGGTGATGATGACGATCATCACCATCACCGGAATCAACAAAATCAAATCCAGCATCACTTATCCTCCTGCAGCTCTTCCCACGTAAATCTCCCCTTACCCGAGTTTCTCCACTGGCCCATTCCCCTATACCGGCCATAGTTCAGCCACTCACGGACAGCTGCTGCGTTTTTATCGTCCAGGCATTCGACCGTGAACTCGATCCAGGATCCTGCTGGTACTGCCTCGGAGTTTGCCAGCGCGGTGCGGTCGCCCATCGCCGTAGAGGCACGCAGCGGTCTCCGACAGTTTCCCATCGGGCCGGACATGTGGATCTGGATCATGCGTGGAAAAACAAAAACACAGCCATCAATGATTTTCTTGAACGCCTTGATGCCACACGACTCCCTCGAGTAGTCCTGCCCCTTGCATCTCGACAGAGCGGAGCATGTGTCCTTAAAAAAGCCCTTGATCTGGTAGTCCCAGAACATCGGCGTCTCGCCATCCTCCATGCGCGGGAATATGGTCATTTCCTTGTGCTCTACCTCTTCAGCACCGAGCGCAGCGACTTCCTCTTCGCGACTCGGCGCGTCCGGTGCCTTTGACGCGATGAACTCACTGTGCACCTTCTTGTCTGCGTTTGCTGTGCCTAATACATCCTCTATGAATGTTAATCTTACGTGTATCTTTTCCATGTGCTTTAATTTCCTTTCTGTGTAAAACAAAACTTCGCTGTTCACTGCGGATCCATGCAGTTCCATTGCGTCTCACAACATTGCCGTTCATCTCAACGCCATTGCCATCACTGCCACTCCGAGCTTTTCGTTGCCGTTGCGGTTCTATTCGAACCCGCGCTTAGCTATGCTTTGCCATCGCTGCGCTTAGCTATGCTTTGCCATCGCTGCGCTTTACTTTTCTATGCCATGCCATCGCTGTGCCTTGCTTCGCCAAGCCGTAGCCGAGCGACTCATTGCTTTTCCTTTGCCATTCTGTTCTTTGCAATGCCACTCAAATCCATGCCTTTGCCCTGCGCTGCCTGTCCTTGCGCCTCTTTGCCATTGCTGGGCGACTCAAATCTTTGTCATGCCATTGCGCTGCCATTCCTTGCATCTCTTTGCCTTTGCTGCTCGGTTCAAGTCTGTGCTATTCCTTCGCCTTTCTAGTCGTCTCGAAGCCCTTGCTGTGCAAACCTACGCGTACCTTTGCCATTGCTCATAAATTCAGCGCATACCTCTTCCGCTGCATCGTCATTCTGTTCCGTTCATTTCCGTTGTCACTTCTGGCCTCCTGCCGCCTTCATGTCACACTACGTACTTTGCATGTGATGCCTCGAGCTCTTCGCTTGAGATGTCGAGATAGATCTGTGTCGTGTTGATGTTTTCGTGTCCCATCAGCTTCGACACCTGCAGGATCGGCATCCCTACGCGGAGAGCCATCGTTGCACCCGTTCTTCTGAATCTATGCGGATGCACGTTATCGACACCCACTCTTTTACCTATGTCTCGAACCAGGCTTTCAACCGATCCCTTATCCATCGGCTCGCATGGATCCACGAGGCCTGGTTTTGTATACCACGCCAATCCACCCGTGCCAGTGCGTTCCGTCTTCTTCGGGAAAAGATACGGATTTTTATCTTTCCTTTCGGCCAGGTACACTTTGATCGCGATCTGGGCTCTCGCATTTATGAATACTTCTCTGTACTTGTCTCCCTTCCCGAGGACTGTACATTTTCCGTCTTTGATGTCCGCAATTTTTATGTTTACCAGCTCTGTAACTCTGCACCAGGTAGAAAGCAGCACCTCGATGATCGCCTGTTCACGCTTCGTTTTGCATCCTGCCCTGATCTTCTCAACGTCCATCTGCGTGAATGCTTTTTTCTTCTTACGTACCTGCTTGACCCTGTCCACCTTATTCATCGGGTTCTTTAACAGTATTTCTTCTGTACTTAGCCATGTATAGAACGACGACAGGTTCCGTATCTCATTTCCCACCGTCGTTTTCGTCACTCCTTCCCTTGACACTCTGTATGCGATGTAATATCTAACGTCGTCTGGAGTAACTTCGTTATATGGCTTTCCGATCTTTTCGAGCGTTTTACTTATAGTCTTCTGATAAAACTCGACGGTCCTCTTCGTGCACCCTTTCGCTGCTTTCGCTCTCAGAAACCGAAGCAGCATTTCATCATTCATGCCTCCCTTGTATACCGTCAGCTCTGTGCTCATTTTCTTCACATCGTAGTCGTGCAGCAGGATGTCGAACTGCATCTTGATTTGCTGCAGCTCGTCTCCCTTGACATACGGGTAAACGGTCATTACGAGTGAGTTTAAAAAATCACTGTCTACCATCTCGCGCTCCTCTCTTGAGAACCCTTCGCAGCTTCCACTGATCGCTCCACCACATCGGCGTGAACCAGAATTCCTGGCCGCCATCCTCCGGGAACAGCACATCGCCTTCGACCGGATTACTCAGCCCGTCGGCCACGGTTACATAACCGGCACATCCGAGAAGTGACAGCTGGATGAAGCACATCTGTGCGGTCGTCCGGTCGAGGTCGTTCGCAACGAAGCAAACATCGTTCTGATAGTCGATATTTCGCTTTTTCAATGCCTCGACCGCGCCGATCAGCGTCGCACCTGCACCGCATGCGCAATCCGCGACGCTGATGAAGCCCTTTCGTGCGATCTCGTCCTTCACCTTTCCTCCGTCAATGTTTACATCCGCCATCCCCGCGGCCAGATGATACGGCGTGAAGAACTGACCGTGCCAGTGACTCCCGAGCCCCATCTCCATAAACATCTTTCCGAGAAAATCCTGATTCGGGTTTTCTTCCAGCGCCATCGTGATAACGCCCAGCGCCTCGGCCGGCGCGTCCTTGCTATCCAGACGATGGATGCAGTCCATATACTCCTTCTCGCGCATCCCCTTGCGCACCGGATCCGGGTCGAGCGCATTTGAAAGCCCGGTGGCCATCGCGTTTATGATGTACGTCCAGGCTTGCCATGCATTCGTTTTCCCGAATTCCCGCTCGAGGATCTTCTTCATCATGTCTTCATAATTCACCATGCTTGCCTCCCTTCTGGCCTGCTGCTGCCTTTTTCTTCATACCCGCTATCGCGATCGTGAGCTTCGCGGCCGTGATTCCGGCCCGCGTCGCTTCCGGGTCCTCTGATCGGAGCCCTTTCTTGTTCATCACGACATTCTCCTGTTTCGACACGAGCGTCAGGTTCTCGATGCTGCAGTTTCTCCGGTCCCCGTCCAGGAACATGACATTCATTCCGTCCGGGATCGGCCCGTAATGCTCTTCCCACACGCACCTATGCTCTTCGCGTATCACGTTCGGCTCGGCGATCTTTCTCCAGGCGTAGCCGTCTCCGCGAACGTAGACGCTTCCGACCGGCCTCCAGTTATGTGGCCTGCCGCCTTTTTTGAACTGCGTCTCGGATGCCCGCCCTCTCGTCGGCTGATGCATGCCCTTGTTATGCGGAACATTCCCTTTTTTGAATCGGCCATCGTTCCCCGTCGAGATCCCATAGCTCGTGAATATGCTTTTTAATCCGTTGATGCTGATCTTTACCCCGAGCGCCTTCTCGACCATTTCGATGATCTCTTTATGCGACCGGCCCGCTGCATTCGCACGCACGAACTCCACGAGCTCCGGCGTATACTTCCGCCTCGGCTCGTAATTGCAGGAGCTCAGTCCGTTATAGCAGTGGTGATTATACCGGTAGTACCGAAGCTGCTTCCGCGTGTAACTTGTACCATAGTGCTCGTTCACGATGGCCGTCAGCTCCACATCCGTCCGCTGCCAGCAGTGTACTCTGACGAAGTCCTCGAAATCAGGCGGATATACTTTCCGCGCGCTCATTTCTTTTCCTGATCGTCGACGATCAGCTGCACCATCTTCTTCGAAACGCCTTCTGCCTTGACGTATCCGTAATCGTTCAGCTCCTTCACCGCCCTGATCTGCGTGTTTGCGTTCGCGATCACCTGCGCGGAGATCTTCGTCACCGTCTCTGCTCTCGCGATCTCCTGCTGCAGCTTTTCTGAATCGCCGAGATCCACTGAGTTGAGTCTCTCGAGGCTCTCGAAAAGATAGTCGTTTAAATCATTTAATCCCTTTGCCATGTTTCTTCTCCCTTTTGCTTGCTTTTATCGATTGCTTTTTCTTCCTCTCCCGCTCATCCCCATACCTGATAAACGTGTAGGTCTGAAACGGGAATCCGTATATGTCCGTCCCCGTGTACTCGGTGCCCTTCTCCAGCTGGTAGCCCTCACGCTGCAGCGACGGCGGTACTTTCACTTCTTTCCGCCAGGCCGACGCGCTGACCACCTCAGTCTTCTCGATCGGCTGCTGCAGATTCCGGCTGCAGGAATACCGGACGCGGTACGGTTCCCCATTTTCCCGGTGCTTTTTATATGACTCCTTCGTTTCTTTCACAAAGTAGTCGGCGAGCCCTCCGAAGTCCTGGTTCTCATAGAGCGGGACGACATGAACGCCGCCATACGGCCAGGCCGTACGCAGAAACCCGAGAAGCCCCTCGACATCATTCATCACCATGTGGTGGTGGATTCTCTTCCCGCCGTCCTCCTTTACCAGGATCCATTTGAATTCCTTGCCATGCTTCCGGTAGTATGCCCGGAGCTTTCGGAAGAACTTCCGGATCAGTTCCTTTGATTCCTCCGGTGTCGGCCGACATTCCTTCTTGTACGTGAGCGTGAGGTGGATGTCCCCATCCCCGAAGTTGTTGATCATCAACCTCCGGAGCCGATTCCGGCTTGCATTCTCGTTTGCCAGCGCCGCCTGCTCTGATGTCGGCTTCTGCCTCCTTTGCCGGACCTCGCCCTTCACGTTGTACCGGACGGTGTGGTACTTCCTCACCTCTATTCGGTTGCCATATATCCACGTTTTCTGCAGGTACATATCACACCTAATGATTTATAAAATGTCCTAAAATTAATCGCTTTAACGAGTCTACTACGGGACGGCTTCTGCTATCCCGTGGCTTCCTCGCTCAGCTTACTGGTACCTCTGACGTTCCCGCTTCAGGATATTCTTCACCTCGGCCTCATCCATGTGCATATCTGAGGCGATGTAACCCGTGTCCCATCCTGCAACAGCGAGCGCGACGATCTTGCCGGCATCCGGCTCCCTCTTTTTCTGCTCCCGTTTCGGCTTCTCTGGCTTCTCGGCCTTCGCTGCCGGCTCTTCAGCGGCCTGCTTCGGCGGTCTTCCGGTTTTTTTCTTATTATTAGAAGAAACTGCTGCCTTTTTCGCATCTTCGGCCAATGTCTCGCGCTTTATGTCCGCGATCCGCCCGTTCAGCTCGTCGACCTCACCACGCAGACACAGGTTCTCCTCGCTCATCCTGTCGATCTGCTGCGTCAGACTCTCTTTGAGATCTGTCAACCTGCCGATCTCCTTGAACATTGCATCTGCCCGCTCTTCGGCCGTCTCACCATCGATGTTCTTCATGTAGTTCGCGATCTTCTCGACGCAGTCATAGCAGTAATCCCGGCCGAGCATTTCCGACATGACGTTCCGGATCCCTTCCGTCGCTGGCTGCCGCGGGCTCCTGTCGTTATCCTCGCGCATGGCGAAATCGATGGCGATAGCCATCGGATTTTCCTCAGATGTTCTGATCTCGCGGCCGCAGCGGTCGCAGGTGTATACGATCCGTCTCATCTACCCTCACCTCTCAACTGCCGAGATAACGAATACTTTCTCTGGATGTTTCTCTGCAAACTCATCGAAAGCTTCTTCAAACGTTTTCTCATCTATCGTGTCCATCCATTCATCGAGCGGCCGATCCGAGTCTTCCCACAGCCACTCGATCGTATACTTCAGTTCTCCGTCGTCACACAGGCCTACGAGGCTTGTTGTTCCGAATCGCTTGATCGTGAATGTGCGGACGCTATACTGTTCGATCGAATATTCCTTTTTATTCTGCATTGGCGGCGGGTAAACGTCCTCATGCCCCGGGATCGCATATCGTCCGCTGCTTTCACGCAGCTTCACTCCGTCCTCCGCCTCAAACACAGCGACGAACGAGCGATCGACGACACCCGACAGGTACTTCAGTCGTTCCTCCGGCGGCTCTGATAAATCAAAAAAGCAGAGCCCCCTCGAGTCCGTGCTCTGCGCCCTCTTCCTCCAGTCCGTATGGTTCTCGAGCTCCTCGCCGGCCAGGAATGCGGTCAGCTCATTGACGCCCATGAATCTCATCAGCTTCTTTTTCATATTCCTAGATACTCCTTGATCACATCGATCGCATCGTCTCCGCTCCAGCAGACCCGGCACAGGTAGCCCTGAGCGCTCAGCTCTTCCATCATCTCGATCTGGTTCTCGGTCGGCTTGTTCATGCCGACCTTCATCTCGATGAACAGACCGTGATACCCTCCCCGGCTCACGTTTAGTTCAATGTCGGGGACCCCGGACAACACGCCCATCCTCTTCAACTTGACAGCCTCGAGCCGGTTCCTGCTGCCGCCGTTCGGCGTATGGTGTAGGCTCTTCAGCTCTGGATGTGCCCGAAGCTGTAGCTGCTTCCACTGGAAGACTTTCTCCTGCTCATCGTCCTCAGATCCGGTGCGCCGCACTTTCCCATCCGGGCATTTCTTCATCTCAACTCTATAATTTCTCATTCAGGCCTCGCGTGTATCCTTCGTGGTCTCGGTCAGTT
>Ga0129311_1002192_pt1 | contig 12261 bp, 11 predicted proteins | sample Go1ome_FD_94435 | JGI IMG/M metagenome (GOLD analysis project Ga0129311, IMG submission 94435) | Western lowland gorrila individual fecal microbial communities from Wisconsin, USA - Go1022B metagenome | ecosystem: Host-associated > Mammals > Digestive system > Large intestine > Fecal | place... | reverse complement strand
TCCTTGCCCCGGCTGGCGCAGCGGATGAAGCCAGCGGCGAGATTCAGGTCGTCCAAATTCAGGGAGATCAGCTCACTGACCCGGATGCCGGTGGCATACAGCAACTCCAACATGGCGTGGTCCCGGAAGCCCTTTGCATCCACACACTGGGGCTGCTCCAAAAACAGCTCCACTTCCTTGGCGGTCAGGATCTCCGGATACTTCCGCTCCGCCCGGTCAGCGGTAATGCCCTTGACAAGGTTTTCACGCAGGTCTCCCTGCGCCACCAGGAAATTATAGAAGGATTTCACAGAGGCCAGGAACCGGGTCACAGAAGCGGCGGATTTGCCGTGCCCCTGCATCCAGCTCATGTAGTCCCGCACCATATCCGGCCGAGCGTCCCGCAGGCCACAGTCCTGATGTTCCTCCAGATAGTCGGAAAACTGAGTCACATCCCGCAGATAAGAGCTGATGGTGTTCTGAGAGGAATGCTTCTCCTCCGCCAGATATTTGCCATAGCGTGCAATATCGTTGTTCACGGGATCACCCCTCCCCTCTTTTGTCAATTCAGGATATGCCGCAGCGCCAAATTCGTCAGACGCGGCGGCAAAACAAGTTCCACACACACGCCGGCCAGCAGCACCAGCGCCACTGTACCACATAAAAGCCACCATGCTCTGCCGCAGGCCACAGGCGCGGTCCGTCTGCCTCTCCCAATAGGCAGACGCGCCGCGGACATCCTCCACGCGGGAGAAGCCAGCAGAAAATAGCAAGGCATGGTCACCAGGCACCGAAACCCCAGCACCGCCAGCGCCAGCAGCGCCCCTTCCGCCCCAAAAGCCGCCGTAAAGCAGCAGACGGAAAAGGAGAGAAAGCATCCATACGCCACGGTGACACACGGGAGCAAGACCGCTCCGGCAGCTGTAAAGGCCAGTAAAAACGCCGCCAGCGGATACCGGAAGTAAATCGCCACGGCAGAAACAGCTGTCCTTGCATGATCCGCCGCGCCGTCCTCCAGCTGGAGGAAATCCGTCAGATACCGACGCAGCTCTGCCCCGGTGCCGTCCGGCACACGGCCGGCCAGGGCCTGTCCCAGCAGGATACCGCCGGCGAAAAAGGCCGCCAACAGCAGCAACCCGGAAAGAGACCTTGCATGTCCCCCGCTCCCGCGGACTGTTTTCTTCCTCATCAACCGACTCACCTCACTGCCTCACCCTATGTCAGGAGGGCAGGATTTATGATAGGCGGTTAACGTAAACCTAGTACTTATTTAATATAGTGCAATTTGCTTGTTTTATCAAGGAATTTGCCAGAAGTTCTCGCTTTTTGTAATTTATGACAAAACGTTATGTTAACTGCATTATGTAAACTTATGAAACTGAAGCAAAGGCGGCCAGCCGTCAGCCGCCCGCAACGACAACATCTTGTAGTGATATCCCACAAAACATCTATATTTGTGCACCAGAGCACCCTCCTCCCCCACTTTCACCGGGAGGGACCCGGCCGGGGGGCGGTGCCGCCGCCCACCGGGCATTTTTGGTAAAAATGACAAGCAGCCTTTTACCGGCGCCGGACGCGGTTCTTCACCCGCCGCCCGCGCTTGTGGCCAGCCGCGCCGGCCAGCAGTCCTCCGGCCAGCACACACCCCAGCAGGACCAGCCCCCGGACTGTGATGCCATCCTCCCAGCACAGCAGGCACACCACTGTCAGCGCAGCCGCAAAGCCGCCGGCGCACAGCATAGCCGCCGGCAGGCGCCCCATGGGCGCATCCCGGACACACACCAAGCCGCCGCTCAGCGCCGACACGCCGCAGGCCACCGCAATGGCGGGATACGCCCCCTCCTCCCCCAGGACGCCCCGCACCACCAGAAGGGCCAGCAGCACCATCAAGCACAAGTACAGCCCCACCGACACCAGCAGCCCCCACGCAAAGGCCCGCCAGGGCGGCGCCTGTTTCCGACTTTTCGACATAAAAAATACCTCCCCGGTCATACGCTCTTGATGGAGCATATGACCGGGGAGGTCCCATTTATGAATGGATCAATCTTTCTTTTCCTCAGCGGGAGCTTCCGTCTTCTCCTCAATGGCGGCAGGCTCTTCCTTCTTTTTCTTCTTATCGGCCTTATCAGCTTTCTCCTCCGTGGGCTGGTCAGTGGTCTGGACACCGGTGGTAGAGATGGCCCAACGGGTGACCTCCATGCGGACGCGGTCCTCGCTGGTCTCGATGATCAGCGTATCCTTATTGGCATGGACCACACGGCCGACGATACCGCCGATGGTGGTGACGGTGTCGCCTTTCTTGATGCCCTCACGCATGGTCTCGGCCTTCTTCTTCCGCTTGTTCTCGGGGCGGATCAGCAGGAAGTAGAAAATCGCCAGCATGACCACCAGCATTACGATAGAGTAGGTATTACCATCCATGTTTAGAAAACTCCTTTTTCCTTTGTGTATTCAGAACAGCATCATTATACCAAAATCAGAAAGTTTTGCAAGAACTTTCTGATACTCCTCAAATAATTTGAGGGTCAGGAGCACTTCACGCCCGTTTTTCCAGATTCCCGCTGTACCGGGCCCGAAAGGAGGCAAACGTTCCCTCGTCCAGCGCCTGACGGATCTTCACCATCAAGTCGTTATAAAAATACAGGTTGTGAAGTACCGCCAGCCGCAGGGCCAGCACCTCGTCCGCCTTGAACAGGTGCCGCAGATACGCCCGGGAGAAGCTGCGGCACACGGGGCATCCGCAGCTTTCGCTAATAGGCCGCTCATCGGCGGCGTACTTTTCGTTGAGGATGTTCACGGTACCCTCCCAGGTAAAGAGCTTGCCGTGGCGGCCGTTGCGGGAGGGCATGACGCAGTCGAAAAAGTCCACGCCCCGGCTGACGGCCTCGATGATGTTGCTGGGGGTGCCCACGCCCATGAGGTAGCGGGGCTTTTCCGCCGGCATAAAAGGCTCCACCACGTCGATCATCTCGTACATGACCTCCGCCGGCTCCCCCACCGCCAGACCGCCGATGGCAAAGCCGTCGCAGTCGATCTTGGCGATCTCACGCATATGCCAAGCCCGCAGGTCCGCGTAAGTGGCACCCTGGTTGATGCCAAAGAGCATCTGCTGCGGGTTCACCGTCTCCAGCAGGCTGTTGAGCCGGTCATGCTCCGCCTTGCACCGCTCCAGCCACCGCAGCGTCCGTTCGCAGCTGGCCTTGGCGTATTCGTAGGCCGCCGGGTTCTCCACGCACTCGTCAAAGGCCATGGCGATGTCGCTGCCCAAATTGGACTGGATGCGCATGGACTCCTCCGGTCCCATGAAGATCTTCCGGCCATCGATGTGGGAGGAGAAATAGACCCCCTCCTCCTTGATCTTCCGCAGGGAGGCCAGAGAGAACACCTGGAACCCACCGGAATCCGTCAGGATGGGGCCATCCCAGTTCATGAACTTGTGGAGGCCGCCCATCTGCCGCACCAGCTGGTCGCCGGGGCGCAGGTGCAGATGGTAGGTGTTGGAAAGCTCGATCTGGCAGCCCACTTCCTTCAGGTCGTGGGCGGAGACGCCGCCCTTGATGGCGGCCTGGGTGCCCACGTTCATGAACACCGGTGTCTGGACGGTGCCGCCGTGGGCGCAGGAAAATTCGCCGCGCCGGGCGCGGCCTTCCGTTTTGATGACTTTGAACATAGTTCCTCTCGCTTCTTATCGTTTTACGCGGTCAAAAAAGGCCCGCAGCTCCGCTTTCCGCTCCGCCGGCAGGGCGGTCTTACGGACGCCCAGCTCCGCGCCGGCCAGGGCCGTCAGCTGGTGAAAGCAGGCGCCAGGGTCCACCTGGGCGCGAATGCGAAGCCAAGCCTCGCAGGCACCGACAGAGCGCAGCTCCTCCGCCGAGGTGATATCTACCCGGCACAGATTCTCCGCCAGGACAGGGCCGATATTGGGCAGTTCGGTCAGTTCCACAGGCAGCCCCTCCCTTTTCAGACTTTCTTGTTTATTATAGTACACCCGCCTCCCAGGCGCAAGACGAAAAAACAGCCGCCGCGGGAGATCCCGCGGCGGCTGTTTTTTACACGGCGGTCTCCTCCGCCGGGTTCACGTGGACCATACAGTGCTTCACCTGGGGGAACTGCTCCTCCAGAGCATCATGGACTGCCTGAGCGGTGGCGTGGGTCACTTTCAGCGGCAGCTCTCCGTCCGCCTGGATCTCCACATCCACATAGACCCGGTCGCCGAACAGACGGGTATTCAGGGTATCCAATCCCAATACGCCCGGTTGGGACAAAATGGATTTCTTCATTTCCTCCGCCAGCTCCAGAGAGCAGGCGTGGTCCGTCATTTTGGAAAGGGCGTCCCCCAGAATATCCCACGCCGCTTTCAGAATAAACAGGCAGATGACCACACTGGCCACGCTGTCCAGCACTGGAAAGCCCAGCCGGGCGCCCAGGATGCCGGCGAAGCTGCCCACGGAGGAAAGGGCGTCGGACCGGTGGTGCCAGGCCTCCGCCTTCAGGGCGCTGGAATTGATCTTTTTCGCCGCCAGCCAGGTATACCAGAACATGCTTTCTTTCACCACGATGGAGACCACCGCAGCGGCAAGGGCCAGGGCGCCGGGCACCACAAGAGCCTCGTCTCCGGCGATCTTGCGGATGCCGGAAGTGCCGATGCCAAGGCCCGTGGCCGCCAGAATGACACCCAGGATCAGCGCGGCGATGCACTCCAACCGTTCATGACCGTAGGGGTGGTCCCGGTCGGCGTCCCGGCCCGCCAGCTTCACGCCCAGGATGACGATCAATGTGGCCAGGACATCCGACGCCGAATGAACAGCATCGGAGATCATGGCGCCGGAATGGGCCAGAAAGCCCGCCAGGAATTTGAAGGCCGCCAGGGCCAGGTTGATGGCAATGGTCACGGCGGATACGCCGACTGCCACCCTTTCATGCTGTTTAGGGTCCATCAGTTACCTCCCGAAAAATGAATTTTGGCAGATAGCTCTCCCCTGCTTCACGAAAAAAGGGTGCAAAAAAACACCCGCGGCACAGGTCGCACTGTCCCGCGGATGGGCGTCATCCGCTGCCGCGAAAGCGGCCCGGCGCATGGACACGGTCCACCGCCTGCTCAGTTTGTACTGTTGTCCGGCGCTTTGAAAAGCGTGATGCAGTGCAAAGAGGTTATTGCCAGGATATCATACGTTTTCATCGCCGTCAAGGTGTTTTGCAAACGTTTGTTTTTACAAACTGTGAACTTTTTTAGCAAAACCCCCTGGGCAGATGCCCAAGGGGGTCCGTAATCGTTTTCTGATTTTTACCGCAGGAACATGGCGTCGCCGAAGGAGAAAAAGCGGTAGCGCTCCTTCACTGCCTCCTGATATGCCGCCAGGATGTGCTCCCTTCCGGCGAAGGCGGATACCAGCATGATGAGGGTGCTCTCCGGCAGGTGGAAGTTGGTCACCAGGCCGTCCATGACCTTGAATTTGTAGCCGGGGTAGATATAGATACTGGTCCACCCGGCCTTGGCCTCCATATGGCCGTCCTCCGCCGCCCAGCTCTCCAGGGTCCGGCAGGAGGTGGTGCCCACGCAGATGCAACGGCCGCCGTTGGCTTTCGTCCGGTTGATGAGGTCCGCCGTCTCCTGGGGGATAGTGCAAAACTCACTGTGCATCTCGTGCTCCGTGATCTCCTCTTCTTTCACAGGGCGGAAGGTTCCCAGGCCCACATGGAGCGTCACATACCCGATGCCCACACCCTTGGCGGCGATTTTCTCCAGCAGCTCCGGCGTGAAGTGGAGCCCCGCCGTGGGAGCGGCGGCGCTGCCAAGGACCTTGGAGTATACGGTCTGATACCGTTCCTGGTCCTGGAGCTCCTCTTTGATATAAGGCGGCAGAGGCATTTTTCCAAGCCGCTCCAGCACCTCCAGGAAAATTCCCTCGTAATCGAAGCGGACCAGGCGGTTGCCGTCAGGCAGCTCCTCCACCACCTGGGCGGTCAGCTCTCCCTCGCCAAAGCTGAGCTTGGCGCCGGTGCGCATTTTCCGGCCCGGACGCACCAGGCACTCCCAGGTCTTGCCTCCCCGGTCGATAAGCAGCAGCACCTCACAGGCTCCGCCGCCGGGCAGCCGCTGGCCCAGCAGGCGGGCCGGCAACACCCGGGAGTTGTTTAAGATCAGGCAGTCGCCGGGGTTCAAAAAGTCCGGCAGCTCATAAAAATGATGGTGCTCCACGGCGCCGCTTGCCCGGTCCAGCGTCATCAGGCGGGAGGTATCCCGCTTGTCCAAAGGCGTCTGGGCAATGAGCACCTGGGGCAGGTCATAGTAAAAATCGCTGGTTTTCATATTGATCAGGTCCCTCACTTGATGGTGATATCCGTATAGTAAAATTTCAAGATCTCGTCATAGCTGTATCTATCCTCCGCCATGGCCCGTGCGCCGTACTGGCTGAGGCCCACGTTGTGGCCGCTGCCGCTGCCGGTGATGGTGAAGGTGTCGCCGCTGCCGGAGGTGACGCCCACCCGGCGGGTAACGGTGCCGGCGGAGCGCTTTTCCACGCCGTCGGCGGTGATAACGTACCAATCCCCGCCGGACAGGGTGGCCTTTTTTCCGCCGGTGGCAATGGCCGCGGCCCCCTCCAGGGTGGAGAGCTTCTGGGAGCCGTTCACGTAAAAGCTGCCGCCGCCCACCACCACGGTCTCGCCGCCCTCGCCGCCGCTGATGGTGAAGCGCATACTGGGAACGGACTTTTGATAGGTGCTGCTGTAAAACACAGTGCGGGCGGCGTCGCCCTTCACCGTCAGGGTCTTTCCCTTGGTGTCCACAAACGTGACGGCGGAGACGTTGCCCATGTCGGTGACGGCGGAGACGTAGACGTTCTCCACCTGGCCGATGTCATAGTTTTTCTGCTGCAAGATCCACGTCAGCTGATCCGCCGTGTAGGTGACGGACCAGTTGTAATTGGGGATGGAGATCAGTTCTTCGTATGGGTCCTCTTTCCCCACCAGGTAGGGCACCCGGCCGCCCCAGACGTTTTCCGCGTCCTCTGTGGCCCCGCCGTTGGAGGAGTGATACACCGCCTCAATGAGCGCCCCATTGTAGTACAGGCATTCTCCCTCCGTGTTGTCCACCGCCTCGTCGGAACGCTCCGTGGCGGTGTTGGTGCCGTTATACACCTGACAGCAAGTGCCGCTGCACACATCAAAATCGTAGCTCTGGTGCTTGGTATTGCGGCAGGCAAAGGTCCGGGCGCACACCGCCTGGGCCTCCAGGGCGGCCAGGGGCCAGTCGCCGTTCATCTCGTAGGGCACCACGCCCTTCACATAGTCCTCCAGGTCCACCACGTTGATGACCCGCAGATCGCCGCCGCTGGGGCGGACATATTCAAAGCCGCCCTTGTACTTATAGCCCTTGAACCAGGTGACAGGCTCCTCCCGCCGTCCCGCCCGGGGCATGACGCCCAGGGACAGATCCCAGCCGTTCTGGAACTCAAACAGCACCTCGGTGGTGCGGGTGCGGGTCACCAGCACGCCGGCGGAGGAGGATCTCACCGCCGAACCGTCCATTCCCAGGTCCTCCAGGGCGTCCTCCGCCTCGCCCCGGGATTCGTAGCAGCCGAACCGGGCCACGAACTCCCCGTCGATATAGGCAGGCCAGCCTCCCAGGTCCCAGGCGTCCTCGGCGCACAGGTCATAGTTGTCGTAGGTCCCGTCCAGCTGCACGTGCCAGGGGCCCATGACCTCCCTGCCGCCGGTGGAGGAATAATTGCCGGCGTCATCCACATATATTATGCCTGCGGCGGTCATGGAAATACATGTCTCCTCCGTCCAGCCCAGGGACACGAAGTCCCGTCCGTCCTCGAAATAGCCGAACTCGTAGCCCTGGCCCACCGCGTTTTCCAGATTGGCGGAAAACAGGGCGGTGGACCCATACCGCAGGCCCACCCGCAGGGTGTCCCGCTCCGCCGCGGAGGCGGAAACAGCCGTCAATGTAAAAAATGTCACAACGCCCAACAGCGCCATCAGCCCTTTTTTCATGCATCCTCCCTATGGTCCCGGCGTTGACGGTCACGCGAAAGTGTGCTATCATACATACAAATGTCCGTCCCAGATGTACAAAAAGGTTTTTCCTCTAATAAAAGACATTATAGTACAATTTCGCGGCACATTCAACCAAAATCGACGGAGGGCCTGCGCGGCACCCCTCCCAGGAGGTACAGATTATGAAACAGTACAAAGTCGGCATCATCGGCTGCACCGGCATGGTGGGCCAGCGCTTCATCACCCTCATGGAAAACCATCCCTGGTTCCAGCTGACCGCTCTCGCCGCCAGCGCCCGCAGCGCCGGAAAGACCTATGAGGAGGCTGTGGAGGGCCGCTGGGCCCTGGACATTCCCCTGCCTGAGGAGGCCAAGCAGCTGGTAGTCCTGGATGCCGAGGCCGATGCCGAAAAGCTGGCCGCCCTGGTGGATTTCTGCTTCTGCGCCGTGGATATGAAGAAGGAGGACATCCGGGCCCTGGAGGAGAAGTACGCCAAGCTGGAGTGCCCCATTGTCTCCAACAACTCCGCCCACCGCTGGACCGACGATGTGCCCATGGTGGTGCCGGAGATCAATGCCGACCATATCGCCGTCATCGACGCCCAGCGCAAGCGCCTGGGCACGAAGCGGGGCTTTATCGCCGTGAAGTCCAACTGCTCCCTCCAGAGCTATGTCCCCGCCCTGCATCCCCTGAAAAAGTACGGTCTGGAGCAGGCTCTGGTGTGCACATACCAGGCCATCTCCGGTGCCGGCAAGACCTTTGCCCGCTGGCCGGAAATGGTGGATAACTGCATTCCCTTTATCGGCGGTGAGGAAGAAAAGAGCGAGCAGGAGCCTTTGAAGCTGTGGGGCCATATTGAGGACGGCAAGATCGTCAAGGCTGACGGCCCCTCCATCACCGCCCAGTGCTTCCGGGTAGCCTGTCAGGACGGCCACATGGCCGCCGTGTTCATGAAGTTCAAGGACGGGAATAAGCCCTCCATGGAGCAGATCAAGGCTGACTGGGCCGCCTTCCGGGGCCCCGCCCAGGAGCTGGACCTCCCCTCCGCCCCCAAACAGTTCCTCCACTATTTTGAGGAGGAAAACCGTCCCCAGACGAAGCTGGACCGGATGCTGGAGCACGGCATGGCCGTGTCCATCGGCCGCCTGCGGCCGGACACCCAGTATGACTACAAGTTCGTCTGCCTCAGCCACAACACCCTCCGGGGCGCCGCCGGCGGCGCCGTGCTTCTGGCGGAGCTGCTGTGCGCCAAGGGCTATATCGAGGCAAAATAATCTTCCTTCGTCACGAAAGAAAGCAGATGCCCAAACCGGGCATCTGCTTTTCTCTTACGCTCAAACCTCTGTTTTTTGGAAAGGGAGTGTGTTTTTCTGTGAAGCAACCTATCTTTACAGGCTCTGGTGTGGCCATCGTCACGCCCTTTGACCGGGAGACCGTGGACCTGGAGGCCCTGGGGCGGCTGCTGGACTTCCAGCTTTCCGGCGGCACCGACGCCGTCATCGTCTGCGGCACCACCGGCGAGGCCGCCACCATGACCTACCGGGAGCGGATGCGGACCATCGAGTACTGCGTGGAGCGGATAGACGGCCGGGTGCCGGTCATCGCCGGCAGCGGCTCCAACTCCACGGAAACCGCCCTGGCCCTCAGCCGGGACGCGGAGCGGGCCGGGGCGGACGGGCTGCTGGTGGTGACACCCTACTACAACAAGGCCAGTCAGACGGGGCTCATCCGCCACTTCGGCGTCATCGCCGACGCGGTGACGGTGCCCATCATCCTGTACGATGTGCCCTCCCGCACCGGCGTCACCATCGCGCCGGAGACCTACGCCGCCCTGGCCAAGCACCCCAACATCAACGGCGTCAAGGAGGCCGGCGGCGACCTGGGCGCCATCCAGCGGACCCGGAACCTGTGTCCGACAGACTTTTTTATCTGGTCCGGCAACGACGACCAGACCGTCCCCATCTGCGCTTTGGGCGGCGTGGGGGTCATCTCCGTGGCGGCCAACGTGGTGCCGGAGGCCATGCACCGTCTGGTATCCCTGTGCCTTGTGGGCGATTTTGTCGCCGCCGGAGCGCTGCAATTGGAGCTGAAGGAGCTGTGCGACGCCCTGTTCTGCGAGGTGAACCCCATCCCCGTGAAGACCGCCCTGAATCTCATGAGCATGGAGGCGGGAGACCTGCGGCTGCCCCTGTGTGAGCCCTCCCCCGCAAACCGGGAGCGCATTCGGAAAACGCTGGTGCAATACGAGCTGATAAATCCGTGAGAAACGCCGCCCGGGTTCCCCCGGGCGGCGCCGTTTATTGCTGCTCCATGGCCGCGGCATAGGCACGGAGGTTTTCCTCCATGGATGCGGTCTCCTCATACGTATACCCCGTGGGATAACCGCTGCCGTCTCCCAGCAGCCACCAGAGCACATCCTTGGGATGCTCCGGGTCTATGTCCGCCAGGGTCTCGTCGGTGGTCAGCAGCAAGCGGCTTTGTGCCAGCAGGCCGTTGACTTCCTCCATAAAGGCGGCAATAGCCTCTGGGTCGAAGTTGTGTCCCAGTGGGCTTCCCCAGTTGAGGTCAAAGCTCACAGCACTTTCCCGCAGTGCCAGCTCCTCTCCATCCGCTCCCAGAGAAAACAACCGGTACGTGTAGTCGCACCATCCCTGATACATGGTGGGATGGTACTCCAGCAGGTAGTCCTCTCCCTCCAAGGTGCAGACAAACAGGCTGTTCCACCCGGCATGGACACTGGCGGCAAATCCCGTCCAGAGCGTTTCCCCTGCTTTGTTCACGATATAAAGGTCCGTTACTTCCACGGCAGCCGAATTCGGGTGCAGATAGCGCACCCGCTCCACGGTCTCCGGCGCTCCGTCGTGGTCAAAATCGTATGTCCCCGGCAGGGTCTCCCGGACCATTTCCCTGGAAGCGCCGGTCAGGCGGCCCCGGTCCATGATCAGCGCGCAGGCGTAGGTGTGCCGCTCTCCGGCGTCGCCGCCCCGGCCCACGGTCACCAGAAGGCAGCCTCCCTCCGGCCACGCTCCCCAATCCTCCGGCAGGAACGTGTATTCCGGAATGGGGTCACCGTCCGGCAGGGTGAAGTCCCAGACGGTCCAGGTGCCGGTCTCAATGACCCGGACGGCCTGCCAGGTCCGGGCGCCGTAAGCAAAAGCCAGATACCGGCTGTCCGGAGACCACAGGACTGACTGGGTGACCCAGCCCTGGTCCCGCCACAGTATCTCCCCGGTCTCTGTATCCACCACCCGAATGGACTCCGGCGGCTGGACGCCGCTGACGTACTGGCCGCTGGCTCCCGCCGCGCGGACCTGAAACCGCCCATCCGGGGAGCGGGTCTCCCCTTCCACCCGGGCCACCGGCACGGAGGCAAGCACCTGCACCGCCTCCCCCTCCGACGGCGTGCTTTGCTCCTTCGCAGGTCCCGGGCCCGCCGCGCAGGCCACCGCCGTTACCGCCAGCAGGGTCAAAGCCCCGAAAATTTGCCCTTTTTCCATAAAAATACCATCCCCACGCCGTTATACGAACAGTATAGGGATGGATATTTTTTATGTCAACTACAGTTCAGTTACAAAACTCTTTCGCATCAGCCGGCGTTTGCCGCCCGGCGGAACTCGATATAGTCCTCGTAAGTGCCCATTTTGTCGATGAGCCTGCCGTTCTCGAACTCCATGATGCGGTCGGCCACGGTCTGAACAAACTCGTGGTCGTGGGAGGCGAACAGCACCACGCCCTTGAAGTCGATGAGGCCATTATTGACGGCGGTGATGGACTCCAGGTCCAGGTGGTTGGTGGGCTGGTCCAGCACCAACACATTGGAGCCGAACAGCATCATCCTCGACAGCATACACCGGACCTTCTCACCGCCGGAGAGGACCTTCACCGGCTTGAACACATCGTCGCCGGAGAACAGCATCCGGCCCAGGAAGGAGCGCTTGAAGGACTCCGTGCTCTCCTCCGCCGTATTGCCCGTGTACTGGGCCAGCCAGTCCAGCAGGTTTAGATCGCAGTCGTTGAAAAAGGCGGAGTTGTCCAGGGGGAAGTAGCTGGTGGTGATGGTGGTGCCCCACTTGTAGCTGCCCTCGTCCGGCTCCAGCTCGCCCATGATGATCTTGAACAAGGTGGTCTTGGCGATCTCGTCCTCGCCAACAAAGGCGATCTTGTCTCCCTTGTTCACCCGGAAGCTGATATTGTCCAGTACCTTCCGGCCGTCCACGGTCTTGGAGAGGTTCTCCACCGTCAGGATCTCCTTGCCCGGCTCCCGGTCCATGGTGAAGC